>Ga0210006_1000020_pt1 | contig 138691 bp, 134 predicted proteins | sample CryGey02umfilter_2_FD_185452 | JGI IMG/M metagenome (GOLD analysis project Ga0210006, IMG submission 185452) | Groundwater microbial communities from aquifer in Utah, USA - Crystal Geyser 4/10/14 0.2 um filter (SPAdes) (version 3) | ecosystem: Environmental > Aquatic > Deep subsurface >... | reverse complement strand
GCGAATAACGCCATACAGGATGTATGGCCGGGTGCAGTAACGATTAGAACAATGCAGGTACATGGATGTGCCGAAAATGATTTAAACGCTTCGGGCCGTTAGCTCAGTTGGTAGAGCAGCTGACTCTTAATCAGTAGGTCGACAGTTCGAGCCTGTCACGGCCCAATTAAAAATCGCTGTTTTTCATGATGCTGTGATATTGCTTACAGCATACGCTTCAATGCTTTTTTTCATACTTTCGTATTAACTTACGCAATACATTTTCCTCGATGACTGAACACATAAATGGGATACACTTCCTCGCATTTTTTTAATCTAAAGATTTATTTACATGTGCAGCACGCAGAAATAACTCTCGAATTTTCAATGCAGCATCAGACAACATATCAAAGTCATTGTCTTCAATCACCGGCAAAGTTTTTAATGCGCCTTTATCTGACGCATGATATCTAAACAATTGCTCATCTTTTAGCACTTTAAACTTCTCAAGAACTCGAAACATTTTAGCGATTTCATCGGGATACTGATCTTTATAATTCTCTGAGATATGCGTATTCCAAATTTTTTCTATATCATGCCCACGAACATCTTCGTTGGTAGTTTCTTTTATTAATGCTTTAACTGCTAATTCGATCGAGTGTCTAAATAAATAAAAGGCGGTTAAGGAATATCCATTGTAAAAATCGCTTCCAAAATTTCCAATAGGTCCTTTTGAAACACCATCAAATACCAATGCGCGCAAAGCAGTTGCACTATGCAAAAAATAATCTAGCAATTGAAAATGATCCTGCGCCTCATTAGGAACTGCAGGAATATCAAGTATTTTTTTCATTTTTAAACCGCGCTTTCAGACGCCCTTATCAACAAACTCACCAGCTGCGTATTAATATAATACTGATTTCTGCCAGTCTGATGTTTTTCTAATAACCCAGCATCAACCAATTGCTCAAGATATTTTGATGCAGTTTGTCGCGAAATATCCAAATCTTTTTGCACGTATTCTATGCGCGTGTAAGGATAACGAAATAAATTATTCAGCAAATCTTGTGAATACAATTTTGATGTTTCAGTACGCATTTTTTGCTTATATTCATGCATTAATTTGTTAATGCCATCTGCCAATTTCAAAGTAACTTGCGCAGTTTCTGAGACCGTGTTAAGCATATACACAATCCAGCTTTCCCAATTTTTATTATCTTCGCGCACACCTTGCAACAAACGATAATATTCAGATTTACTATGATTAATGCCACGTGATAAATATAAAATCGGCGTTTCCAATAAATTAGAACGTGTCAGATACAACACATTTAATATGCGACCGATGCGTCCATTGCCATCCGAAAAAGGATGAATGCTTTCAAATTGATGATGAATAATCGCCATTTTAATTAATGGATCAAGCTGACTTGCTTCATCGTTGTTAATAAAATTTTCTAGTTTGCTCATATAACTAATAATCAAGTTTGCATCTTGCGGTGGCACATAAATAATTTCACCTGTCGATTGATTTTTTAACGCTGTTCCTGGTGTAACACGAAAACCAGCGGTTGTACCTTTTAAAAGCTGGAATAATTGAATCAACATATTATTCGTAATAATGCCATGATGTTTTTGCATAGCATCGAAACCCAACTTAAGTGCATCACGATAAAGCGCTACTTCTTTGACAGGACCTATCAAAGAATCATGCGGCAACAAATTGGTTTGAAACAACTCATCCTGCGTTGTCACAATATTTTCTATTTCAGAACTGGCTTTTGCTTCTTGCAAGCCCAAGGTATCAATCAAAATACTTTGATTGGGAATAATTTGAGCCCGCCCTTTTAACTCTGCCAAATGCCGATGCGCATTTGATTGTGCTCGAAGCACGGCAATGGTCTCCAATTCAGCATTAGGAGGTAAATCCGGCAATTGATAGATGGGTTGCAACATAAGATTCCAGTTTTGATATGTTAAAATATTGGTATATTTTTAACATATTTTCAGAATATGTTAAAGAAATTTGATTTTTTTAACCTATTTTCAGAGCAGGTTAAACTAATGAGGGTTTCTTAACCTATTCAATTGCACCGCAACACATTGATTTATCATATATAGGATAGCTGGCAAAACGACGCTTAATCAATCACCCGGCCGTCAGTATCAAGCCTGTCACAGCCCAATATTAGCTCTCAAAATAGCCTTTTAAGTTCCTTTATAAGCTTATCTACGTTATTCAAAAAAGCGTTCTTATGTTTAGGCACAGATGACGCTATTACCATTTAATGATATAACTTTCTTGTCGTTGTAAACTCGAAGGGAATTTTTATGCGTCGTACTGCTAATTTTTTTCAACACGACCCTTATGCTGCTGCCGTTATCGCGCCAGTATATCCTACTGTTCAACTAGCAGAACTGATAAGCAAAATAACCCAATTATATCAACAGCAATTGATACAAATAAAAAGCGGAGCGCCACCAGACATAAGCGATCAGAATTTAATTGACGAAATTAATAAAAAATCAATGGAGCTCTTTACACCCGGCGTTGATTATAAAAGAAAGGCAATCTATATTTTGCTTTCAACTCAATTAGATAAGACAATTGATCAAATATCTACTCTGATATGTCGCGCCAACCAAGGTATTCAACCACGCTGGTTCTTTCAAAAAGCAGCCATCTTACAAGCACAAATTGTGCTATCAAACATGTTGCTTAATGGAATGAAGATAATGCCATCACCTGAAGAAAGCTTATCTAATGCATACAAAGTAAAAATTAAATTGGAAAAAGCGGTCAATGGCGTGTTGCGTGCACGCGATATGCTGCCTGTAGAAAAAATTACGCTCATAGGGGAATGCCTGGATTATTGGCATGCAACAAATACGCTAATTTCTAAACTGGAGTTGTCATTGCAAGAAGCAAGACCTTCACTTGTTGCCCCATCGCCTTAACATAATGCATATTGATTTTAACAAAACACACTAGGCCTGTTCCTAAAATATCACACCAACCTAATCAAGGTGAGCAACATGACATCAACAACCAAAATTTCTGTTTACCCCTATGTTATTGTTGGATTATTAGCTGGTGCATTGCTCTCCATATTGATTCCGCCAGATTCATTTGGGATTTTACCTTATTTCCCCAAAAACCAAACTCACTTACGTTTGTTTTTTTATTTTTGGACTGGTTTTTACGCGCTGATGTTTTTGCTAGCCTATACGCACAAACGATCACTGATCCAATTAATGCTAACCACATTGCTTCCTAGTTTTTTAGCCAGCCTCCCGCTTTATTGGCAAATCCATTATACTACCTCACAATTTTTCTTATTTATTTTTTTCGTGCAAGCATTAAATGCTTTTCATATTCACTATCAAACGCAGCAATTCAAATGGCATTACCCGACATTATTTCTAGCGGTGTGGCATACCTTTGTTAAATTATATATCGCTCTTATTTTTACACTGCTTTGCGGTATTGTTTTTGCGCTGTGCGGGGAATTATTTAAAATTATTGGCATCACCTTTATTACTCTCTTATTATCCAAAAACTGGTTTATTATTTATTTCACCACCATTTTTATGAGCATTGGATTATTTATTACTGATCAAAGCAATACGCTCGTAGCGCAAAACAGATCTGTGCTTTTGTTAATTTGTAAATACTTATTCATACCGCTTTCTGTGATTGGTATTCTTTTTATTATAACGTCTGTCTTTGTCACCATTCAGCATCACGCCCTGCCCAACAGCCAAGCGGTATTTTTATCCATCGCCTTTTTCTCAGCACTTTTTTTAAATGCCATCTATCAAGATGGCACAATCGAAAACCCCTACCCTCGTTTTTTGACCGGCGTTTATCGTATTTTTATTATTCTCACACCTGTTTTTTCCGTACTGGCCATACACGCTCTTTATTTTTACGGGTACAACAACATCAAAACCAATGGATTCAACCTGAGTAACGCCTCCTATCTTTTGAATACATTATTGCTGCTAACTTATAACACCAGTTATGCTGTCATAGCGTTGCTTCGCAGAAAAAACTGGCTCAAATCGATTGAATCCATCAATATTGTACTCGCCATCGTAATGATCATGGTTACACTAATTGGTGCAGTACCGGATGTGACAAAGCATTTTCATTCAACGCACCCCGTTACTGTCAAGATCATCAAAAACAACAAGCGCTAAGTTAGCCTTGTGCAAAAATAGCATGGTACAATGAACGTTAGATCGGCACAGGGGTAACACGATGTATAACGATTTCTACCAGCTTAAAGAAAATCCGTTTAATGTGACTGCTGATTCGAGTTTTTTCTTTCCTAGCACTGCGCACTCTGAAGCATTTTCGCATTTGGTTTTCGGTATCGAACAACGCAAGGGAATTATTGCGATCACCGGAGAAATTGGCACGGGGAAAACAACACTCTGTCGTACACTTTTAAATTCACTCACCAAAGAAGTCAAAACGGCTTTCATTTTAAATCCCAAATTTTCTGATGAACAATTACTACAAATCATTACTCAGGATTTAGCCATCCCAGGTAAATTTGAAAATAAATTTGAATTGGTTTCAGCACTCAATCAATTTTTATTAACTGAATCAAGCCAAGGTCATAATGTTGTTATCATCATTGATGAAGCACAAAATCTATCTGCAGATCAACTTGAAAACATTCGATTACTGTCTAACATCGAAACAGAAAAAGAAAAATTACTGCAAATTGTTTTGGTTGGCCAACCTGAATTACAAAAAAAATTACAACTGTCCGAACTACGACAACTTAATCAACGCATTTCAGTGCGATATCATATTCACCCACTTAACAAAAAAGAAACATGTGAATATATTCATCATCGTTTAAAACTAGCTTCAAACACACCTTATACAAATTCACCTATAGCATTTACAAACTCAGCAATGCGAGCTATTTATAGTCGTACCGGCGGCAAACCAAGAATGATTAATATTTTATGCGATCGTCTCTTATTATCAGGCTTCGTCAATGGCACTTATACTATTCGTGACCGAATGGTTCGACGCTGTGCGAAGGAGTTATTTTTAACATGAGCCTAATTGATGACGCATTAAAAAAAACCCAGTCTGCCTTAACAAAAAAGCCTAAATCAACCGCGACATTCAGCACGTCTGAAACACATGCAAAAGCAACTGCATCTCATCACAGCATTGACCCCAAAATCAGCGCAGCTATTATTAACCGCAAAAAAACACCTTTTCTTTCTGAAAAAAGAAAAGATTTAATCTACGCAATCATAAAAAGCCGTTTGTTTCTTTTGGCTGTACTGATACTCATAGCTGGGTGCATGATTACATTTTTTTATAACCCGTTACCACAAATCTCAAAACGTTATGTGCAATTTTATGGGCATTTTTTTAATGGGAAAGCTTTAAAAAAAACCACGCCCCCCAAAATACCGGCTGCGCCAACTACCAAGACAGTCAGCACATTGTCACTTGATGGCACACTAGAAACAGGACAAACACACGCCGCACTGATCAATAATCAACTATATTACACTGGCGAAAAAATCGATGGCTATCAAATCAAACACATCGAATACAATCGCGTAATTTTACTCGATCTCAGCACGCATGAAACGCATGTTTTAACACCCACACTGCAACAATAAAACTTCCTTATCTTACTAATACACAACACTTTTCTTAACTGTACGGATCCGATACACTATCCAATGACACAAGGAGTAGTATCGTGAAAAATACAGATAACATGGAAGAAACTAGCTGTACTGCTGAAAACAATGAAGATGGAAACAGCGTGGCTTGTAAGGTGCGGCGTAGAATTGAGGATTACCTCGAACAACGACGCTATCAAGATGAGCTAGGTGATATTCAAAATCAACTCGCCTTTGGAGGCGAGCTGGAATAAATTATTTTTTTTCATCTTCCGCTGGAGCTGAAGCAGCCGGTGGTGTTACTTTTTTATTTTTTACATCACCGCGCAGCGTTTGGATATCCTGAAAAGCCGCGTTTAATAATTCATTTACTTTTGCAAGTCCTTTAACATGCTCTTGCTGCACATCCATTAATTGTTTTACTAAGGTTGTCAGCTGTGCAATTTTCATTCCCAATGCATCATCGGGATCAACATTAGGCACACCTGCAGATGGATTAATCATGGATTTTAAACTCCCCATGAGACTACCCACATTGTCTTTTAATGTATTTATATCAAACTTATTGTCTGCCATGATTATTCTCCTCAATCAATACAAGCAAAATGAATTATAGCATATGAATGAAAAGCCTATTTAGACCCTTACAATCATCTCATTATCAAAACTCAAGCCTCTGATGTAATTTCAATTTCCTCAACCAACAACTGCAAGCGTGATGCTCCTCTGAATTCATTGGCATCCAAACGATATGCTAATTTTGCTTCTCTGATACGATGGTTAGGCCATTGGTTCGTATCCACTTGAAATGCAATGGCATCTAATGTGTGTTGCGTATTTTTAGGCTGTAATACCAGCTTTAAATGATGGCCACCCACCAAACGCTGCGAAACAATCATAAAATCGCCTTCAAAAACAGGCTCGGGAAAATGCTGTCCCCATGGACCAGCTTCTTTCATTAATTCCGCCATTTGCAGTGTAAAATCATCCTGTGACAACTCTCCATCAGTTTCAATAACACAATAACCATGATCTTCTTTCAAGCAAGATGAAATGACACTATCAAAAATTGATGAGAATGCCGAAAAATCTTGCTGTTTTATCGTTAAACCAGCCGCCATCGCGTGCCCACCAAATTTCGACAGCAACTGCGGATGTTGTGTTGCTATTAAATCCAATGCATCACGAATATGCACACCTGGAATCGATCGCGCGGATCCTTTTATTGTTTCATCATTGCCTTTTGCAAAAGCAATCACAGGGCGGTTTAATTTGTCTTTTACGCGTGACGCAACCAAACCAATCACGCCTTGATGCCAATGCGCATCATACAAACAAATCCCCAACGGTAATTTCTTTTGCAAATCCAATTGATCGATCGCATCAAATGCTTGCTGCTTCATTTCATTTTCTATCGCGCGACGTTCAATATTTAATTGATCTAATGCTTGCGCTAATGTGAGCGCTTTTTCAAAATCATTTTCTAGTAAACAATGAATGCCTAACGACATGTCATCCAAACGGCCCGCTGCATTTAATCGAGGACCTATCGAAAACCCCAAGTCCATCGCAGACAATCTGCCAGGTTGACGTCCTGATATTTGTAATAACGCACGAATACCTGGCCTTGCAACGCCACTGCGTATTCGCTGCAAACCCTGATGCACTAAAATACGATTGTTTTTATCCAACGGCACCACATCGGCAACCGTTCCTAAAGCCACCAAATCTAATAATTCCGCCATATTGGGTTTGGCTATATTATTTTTTGAAAAATAATGAATTGACGCTAGCTCAGCGCGCAATGCCAACATCACATAAAAAATAACACCCACACCCGCCAATGATTTACTTTGAAACAAATCCGCTTTTCGATTTGGATTAACGATAGCGCATGCAGCAGGCAATTCAGCACCTTGCAAATGGTGATCAGTCACAACCACATCTATGCCATATTGATTTGCACGCGCAACACCATCCATACTGGCAATGCCATTATCCACAGTAATAATTAAGTCTGGTGATTTTGTTTTTGCTACGTCGACAATTTCTGGTGTTAATCCATATCCAAATGTAAAACGATTGGGCACTAAAAAATCTACCTGTTTAGCACCTAATGAACGCAAAGCAATCACAGCCAACGCAGTACTTGTTGCACCATCAGCATCAAAGTCGCCAATAATTAAAATACTTTCCTGTAAAAAAATAGCATTCGCCAATCGCTTAGCTGCCTTTTCAATATCCATTAAATCACAATAAGGCAATAATGCTTGTAATGAACGATCGATGTCTGATAAAGATTGTACCGAACGTGCCGCATAAATACGCTGCAAAATGGGTGATAATGACGATAGTTGTGAACCAGGTTCTTCACAAAACTTTCTACGAACAATGCGTTTTTGCATACGGATTTCCTTAAACACCTATTGTCCCTATTCATTACCTAAAAACTACATAAACTGAGGACAGACTCTAACGTTTTGCGATATCATACAGCAATATTCATTATGGTGAACGCGTTATGCTGTCTACATTTTACCAACAACCTTTTCCTATCATTGAGTTAGACGATCTATATATTTTACGTGAACAAACGATGGAAGATACCGAGAATTTTTTTCGATATTACACCGACCCTGAGGTTGGAAAGTATATTCTGGCATCCAAGCCAACTACCTTATTAGAAGCCAGCAAAGAAGTACAATACTGCCGAAATCTATTTTACAGTAAGCAAGGCATTTACTGGACGATCGCAAGAAAAAGTGACAACCAAATGATCGGCGCAATTGGATTATATGCCAATAATACGCATCATCGCGCAGAAATCACCTATGATTTATCACGCGAATATTGGCGAAAAGGGATTACACGCAAAGCAATCCACGCTGTTGTTCAATATGCTTTTGAAAAAATGAAAGTCTCACGCGTTGAGGCCGTTACGCGTCATGAAAATACAGCTTCGATAGCACTGCTGAAAAACACAGGCTTTAATCACGAAGGCACCTTGAAAAATTTTCGTTATTACAATGGACGAGCATGGGATATTGAAATGTTTGCAATCACCAGCGTATGATGTCGCTATTATAAAAACAGGGGCATGACATGTTATCGCAAGCAACTTATCTTTGGTTAGATGGCGCACAACCCACACAAACACTACGCTGTAAAATGCGTGTCGTGCAACACGCTCAAGACCAAATGACATTGAGCCATTTTCCAGAATGGGGTTTTGATGGTTCATCTACCAATCAAGCCAATGGACATGAATCCGATTTAATTTTAAAGCCTATTTTTTTTACCAATGACCCCATCACTGGCCCTGGCAATTATTTGGTTTTATGCGAAGTATTCAACCCTGATTACACACCGCATCACACCAATAAACGAGCGCAACTCCGTGCAGTCATGGAAAAAGCAAATCAACTGGAACCTTGGATTGGCTTTGAGCAAGAGTACACTTTATTCAAAGGTAATCAACCGCTTGGCTGGCCTGATCGTGGTTATCCCGCACCACAAGGACCATTTTATTGTGGCGTTGGCGCAGACGAAGTGTTTGGCCGAGAACTCGTCGAAGCACATGCACAACTATGCATTGACGCTAATCTCATGATTTATGGAACCAATGCAGAAGTCATGCCTGGACAATGGGAATTTCAAATTGGTTACCGCGGACTCGGCGATGAATCTGCAGATCCACTCACGGTATCGGATCACTTATGGGTTGCACGCTGGTTGTTGTACCGCATTGGAGAAGAATTTGATATCTCTGCAAAACTACATCCCAAACCTGTAAAAGGCGATTGGAATGGCGCTGGAAAACACACGAATTTCTCAACAAAAGCAACACGTGATCCTAAAACAGGTATGCAAGCCATTCATCAAGCTATTGCCGCATTAAAAGAAAACCATCATGCGCACATTAACGTGTATGGCCATGGCATTGAAGAGCGTTTAACAGGTCTTCACGAAACTGCTTCATACAAAGAATTTCTTTCTGGTATCGGTCATCGCGGCGCATCTGTTCGCATTCCGCTGAATGTTGCAAACGCAGGTCACGGTTACTTTGAAGATCGACGCCCGTGCGCTAATGCAAACCCTTATGAAGTAGCAACGATGTTAGTACAAACAGTTTGCTGTTCAATCACAGAGACCGTTTAATTATTCATAGCGTACATTTATTTTCTTGCCTTGCTGATCCCAATGGTAAGGCATGAGCTTGCGCTCGCGCTGCGGCAAACAACACTGCATTAAATAACTTACCATAAACACAAGATTGACTGTCGAATAACCTATCTCGTTTTTTATTAAACTCTTTTAATTTTTCTGGTGTAAACAAAGTTTGCAAAATATGTTTTCTTAACTGGCTCATTAAATAAGCTGCCCCTAGATTTTTTTTTGAAATACTTTTAATGCTTACCAGCATTTCCACAGTACTATTTGCTGTTGCTATTGCAAATAGCATCACATGCGCACAAACAAAACTCTGTTCTTTAAGTAATAAATAAAGTTTCGCGGAACGATTATCTTTATATCCTTTAAATAAAATGGCACGCACCACAGCCTGCAATTTTGTCTGCATTTCCAAAAAATCAGCGCACGCTATCGCTGACGCTAACATTAATGACTCTGCTTCTTGCTGCTCCTGACCTAAAGTTCTCACTATGACACTCCTTGTTTAAGTGATGTTATGTTCACACCTTGAACAATATAGCAAAAAATCGAGAAATAGTTGGATTACGCTGAAATGCGCCACGCAGCGCACTTATGGCGTTGCTGCATACCGAGCAAACTTCCCCTTTTGAAAAAGAGAGGAGAAAATGTTTTGTGCAACCCTTTTATAAAGAAAAAAATATTTTACGTAACAACGTCGCACTTATTCATTTCTTGCAAAAACACCTCGTTTTCAAGCTGAAGTAAAATTTATGTAATGGCCTTCACGACTGCTGAAAAATATTTTGGTGGCTCAGGGCGATCAAACCAAGCTAATACCTGCGAGATATTTAATGTCTTAGCCTGATTTAAAATAATTAATGCGTTGCTATCAACATAGGGCTTTGCAAATTCTTTCGCTAGTGTTGTATAACCAATACCATTCGCAACCATCAATGCCATGTTATCCGTACGATTCGCAAAATAACGACTGTGCTGAGCCTGATCAAACAAACCATGTTGCTTAAGATAATCAAAAGTAACAGTATCAGTTTGATCAAAATCAATGATTCGCTCATTTTTAATAATATCGCGTAAGCGTCGCCCTTTCCATTTTACCGATCCCACCAAAACATATTCTTCAGGATGCAGCACTTTATGCTGCATTTCAGGTCTTAAATCATTATCACGCAACACAACCAAATCAGCCAAACCCGCGCGCAATTTTTCATGACGCTCATCAATATCATCCACATCAAAATGCATTAATAAATTAGGGAATTTTTCCATGATGGGTAAACAAGCTGGCAAAACACGTGAATGCATCATGCTGGCTGGCGCGCTAATGGTTAATTCAATTTCCGTTTCTGTTCCTGTTTTTTGAATACGCGCCAACGCTTCACCTTCCAGTGATTTTGCAGCCATGCAGTATCGCCACAACGCCTCACCTTCCTGCGTCAACACCATTCCTCGACGTGTACGTACAAACAAGGTTGTTTTTAATTGCTTTTCAAGCGAACGAATACGTTGCGTCACAGCCGTTTGCGTTAAATGAATCGCATCAGCCGCACCATGGACTGTTTTGTGTTTTACAATTGCCATAAAAGCAATTAAATTGGGGCTCAGTAAACTCATCAAATTTCATCACTTTATTAAAATGATTGATTATAAAAATAGCACGAAGCACGATATAGTGCGAGCCAACCAAATAGATGAGTGCAATTCATGATCAAAAATAAAAAAATAGGCTTGTTTGTATTGGTCATGTTTATCGTAGGCTCAATTGATAGCCTGCGTAATATGCCGTCGAATGCTTTATTTGGTGCGCCACTCATTTTCTTTTTTGTTGCAGCAGCCATCACCTTTTTGTTCCCTATTGCGTTGATTTCAGCAGAATTAACATCCTACCATCCCGACAAAAACGGCATTTACTTGTGGATTAAAGAGGCCTTTGGTGAAAAAGTAGCATTTTTAGGCATTTGGTTACAGTGGATCAATACGGCAACATGGTATCCCAGCATTTTATCTTATATCGCCGGTGGTATTGCCTATTTAGCAGATCCTTCATTGGCCACCAGCAAACTATTTGCTGTTATTGTGATTCTCACCGTATTTTGGAGCCTAACCTTACTGTCTGTGAAAAATTTCTCTTTATCAGCCGGATTTGCAACATTTTGCACGGTTGCAGGCTTTGTTTTGCCATTTTGCGTCATGGCCACATTAGCCATTATCTGGAAAGTCGATCACCATGCGGTACAAATTCAGCTTAATTGGCACACACTCGTGCCACAGTTTTCCAATATCAACGACTGGATTTCACTGACTACCATTATTACCGCTTTTCTTGGCATGGAATTGGCCACCGTGAATGTCCAAAATATTAAAAAACCTGAAAGAAATTATCCTATTGGCGTAATCAGTGCATCATTTATTATTTTGCTCACGATGATTGTCGGCTCATTGGCCATTGCGCTGGTGATTCCACAAAAACAAATTGGATTAACAACCGGCATTTTTGAAACCTTTCAATACTATCTGAATGCTTTTCATTTAAATAATTGGGTTTACATTGTATGCGCGTTGGTTGTGTTAGCCAGCATTGGTGAAATGATTAACTGGATTATTTCGCCAGCAAGGGGTTTACAACAAGCTGCAGAAACAGGCACATTGCCGAAAGCATTGGCTAAAAACAATCAACATGGCATGCCTGCAAATATACTTATTTTACAGGCTATTTTAGTCTCATTGGTCTGTTTGGCATTTACCTTATTTAAAACAGTCAACGACATTTATTGGTTACTAACAGATTTATCGACTGAGTTATATGTACTGATGTATGTATTTATGTTTTTAGCAGCGCTCAGTTTACATTACAAACACAGACATATTAAAAAGCCTTTTACCATTCCAGGTGGCACACCCATGAAATGGATTTTATGTGTACTGGGATTAATCAGCTGTTTCATTACACTGATTGTGGGATTCATTCCACCCAGCGAATTAGATTTTGGTAGCAGACTGCATTATGCCCTTGTTTTTGCAGCAGGCTTATTGATCTTATGCCTACCTGGCATTATCTTAATGAAACGAAAATCCATATAAATATGATATTCTAAAACACATCAACATCAGCAATTAAAATCTATCTTATTGATTTTTATATTATTTTTACTCCATTATTTTGACTGTGTTTCATAAATCCTTAAGAAACAACCTGTATAATTTTTAATAATTCAATTTAATGCGGGCGGAGATATTCAATGAGCAGAAATACTGGAGCTGAGATAAAATCTTTAACAATAAACTCAAGAACACTAGCATCGACTGAATCGCCCGAAACTTTAATAAAAAATTTACTGAAATTGATTCGCCCCCCAGCTCCAACTCGTGATTTTGTAAGTGGGATTCTGACAACGTTAGAAAAAAAAACACGGGAAGCGAAAGAATTTAAGGATGAGGATGGGCTATTAACAAATTTGGCAACGTTATTACAACAAAGCAAAAATGCCAACCACCCAGAATACATAAGAAGAATAAGCTGGATCACTATTGAAATACTGTCTAAAACAATGTCTAGCACACTCAGAGAACAGCAAGCTGCCGCCATATTCAAATTAAAAACAATAATAGCACCCGATCTCATCCCATTTTTAACTGATAGAATGGAAGATATTAAAACGATGTGCAGCTCAACAACAGCATTAGGCCAGCTCATTGATTACCAAAGAAGCCACATCAGTCTTTTCACAAAAAAAGCAACAAGCACTCGAAAAGAAGTTGAAGACCTCGTTAAATCAAAGGCTGCTGATCAGGAACTTTTTCCAATAACAATTAAGGCATCATTCTCAAAAACGGCGATCGCTTAAAAAGAAGCAAACCGTTTTTTAAAATTCTCGCTCGTTTTTTCAGCAACCAGCTCAACAGAAATATGTTTAATTTCCGCAATTTTTTCTGCTACGTATTTTACATATTTCGGTTCATTGACTTTTCCACGAAAAGGCACGGGCGCCAAATAAGGTGAATCCGTTTCAATTAATAATTTATCCAGCGGCACATATTTTGCAACTTCCACTAATTCCAACGCATTTTTGAAAGTCACAATACCCGAAAAAGAAATATAGAAATTCAAATCCAACGCTGCTTTTGCCATCGCCAAACTTTCTGTAAAACAATGCATCACACCGCCAACTTCTTTTGCATTTTCTTCTTGCATAATCGCAATGGTATCGCCACATGCATTACGGGTATGAATAATCAATGGTTTTTTTGAAAGGTGTGCTGCACGAATATGATCACGAAAACGATTTCGCATCACATCTAATTTTTCAGTGTTGTAATGATAATCTAAACCAGTCTCACCAATCGCTACTATTTTTTTATGCTGCGCAAATTGCACAATCGCATCAACTGATAAATCATCTTCTTTTTTCTCACTGGGATGCGAACCCACGCTGGCATACACATGATCATATTTTTCCGCTATTTTTATAGCTGTTTTCGCTGTTTCCATATCAACCGCAACACACAACATCGCATCCACGCCGGCCAATTGCGTTTCACGCATCCACGCTTCAAATTGTTTTTCATCTTTATATACATCCAACATATAAGGATGACAGTGTGAATCTATAAACATGATTTTTCCCACTCAATAAAAACATCTTCTAAACATAATTGCTGATTTAAATGAATGCCTTTTGCAATCATCGATTGTTTTTCAATCATTTTATCAATACAACGCTGAAATTTTTCAGATGAAACAAGCAACGCCATTTTTTTAATTTTATCAGAAACATCTTGATTGATGATTAATTTTTTATCCACACCCAATTGCATGCGCACCACATCAGATGCAATTAAAAGCAGCTGCTGAAAAAAAACAGTTAATTTAATTTTTAACCAGGCCGGATTAAATAAAATGGTATTGGCTCTTTTATCCAGGATTTTTTCTAAATGCGTAAGCAACTCATCACGCAAAGCAAGCGTATTATTTTCTAGTCGTAAATCGACATGATGACTGAGAAAAACTATTTTTTGACAACGACTCACAATGGTTGCTGGCAATAGACCACGCTGATTATCTATTAAAAAAATAACGACTTTTCCAGTCGGTTCTTCTAATGTTTTTAACAATGCGTTCGCAGCCATCACCGGCATCGCATCAGCAGGTGAAATTACCACCACTTGATAACCACCTTGCTGTGCGGTATGCGTTATTTTTTCGCTGAGCGCACGCACTTGATCAATACCAATCGTTTGTTTTTTTTCTTCCGGTTGAATTAAAATAAAATCCGGATGATTGCTTGCTTTCATCAATAAACAACTGCGACATTTTCCGCAGTGATTTTTATGGTCACACAACAGCCATTGTGCAAAAGTCATAGCAAGATCAGTTTTTCCTAAACCTATTGCACCTGATAATAAATAAGCATGCGACAAACGATTTTGAAGAAAAGCTGCTTTTAACAAATCAAATTGTGCTTGATGCGCTACATTCACTTTATTTTTTCATCCAAGGCATTTTTAATTTGTTTTTGCACCTGATCTACAGCTTGATTTGCATCAATAATCACAAATCGTTTTGGAAAAGCTGCTGCACGATCTAAATAAGCTTTTTGCACACGCTTGAAAAATGCTGTTGGTTCTTGCTCAATACGATCTTTAGCACCACGATGATTCATTCGATTCAAACCAACTTCAACAGGCGCATCAAACAACAATGTTAAATTCGGCTGCAAATCGCCTTGCACCAAATCCGACAATGTGGCTATGTGATTGATCGCCACACCACGACCACCACCTTGATATGCAAAACTCGCATCGGTAAAGCGATCTGAAATCACTGTTTTTCCAGCAGCTAAAGCGGGTTTGATAATTTGCTCAATGTGTTGCGCACGTGCAGCAAACATCAATAATAATTCTGTCTCAGGATAAATAACTTCTTCATCGTTAGTCAGCAATATATCACGAATTTTTTCACCTGTTTTTGTGCCGCCCGGTTCGCGTGTAAAAACACATGTTTTATTTTTATCAGCAAAGTATTTTTTAATAAAAGCCATCGCCGTGGATTTACCGACACCCTCACCGCCTTCTAATGTGATGAAATTATTTTTCATGGCTTGCTCGTTTTGCTGGCATCAACTTCATTAGCTGAGACAGTTCGTTGATATGCTTTTGACTGAATCAGATGCTCCGGAAATGTTTTTGAAAAATTATGCCCCCCTTTTCCGTTAGCCACATAATACAAGTAATCTGTTGTGGCTGGATGCAGCGCTGCCTCAAGTGATGATTGACTTGGCATACAAATTGGCGTTGGTGGCAATCCTTTAATTTGATATGTATTGTAAGGTGTTTTTGATTGTAAGTCGGTTTTAGTAATTGGCACACCAAATGATTTTTTCAATCCATATAAAACAGATGGATCAATTTGCAAGCGCATCTTTTTTTTCAATCGATTTAAAATAACACTCGCAATCGTTGGCTTTTCAGAATCCAATGCCGTTTCACGCTCAATCAAAGAAGCCACGATCAATGCTTGATAAGCATCCTCATATGGTAAATTGGACGCGCGATGTTGCCATGCTTGTTGCAACGTTGTTTGCATTTTTTGATAAGCCATTTTTAATACGGTCATTTCTGAATTACCCCACGTAAAAAAATACGTGTCAGGATAAAACAATCCTTCTGGATGCGCATAAAAAGACTGTAATGATTGCATCACCTGTAAATTGGATTGCACAACTGAAGCTGCATTAAAATTAGCATCTTTTGAAATGGCGTCACGGATATCTTGGTATGTCCAACCATTTACAATGGTAAAACGATGTTTCACCAAACCGGTTCCCGTCGTCATGTGTCGCAATAATTGCCATGCCGTAATCGGATATTGAATTTGATATTCACCAAAACGCAAGTGATGTTCTGCATCGACCAATCTCACCATCCATTCAAAAAAAATAAAATGGTGAATAACATTTTTCTCATGCAATCGCTGCAATAACATACTGACTGGTTGATTGGGGTAAACTTTTATTGAGGTTTGCACCCCTTTTTCAACTAGCGGGCGAGAAAAAAAACCATTCAACATTACAAAAAAATAAAAAAAGATCACAACAGCAAGCAACGCCGTCGCAATAACTACTTTTTTTTGCGTTACTTTTTGCATGATGAAGTCAAATAGGTGTTGGTACTATTCAAACCGTTTGAAAATCAAACTGCCATTCGTCCCACCGAATCCGAATGAATTCGACAAAGCAGCGTGAATGACTGCTTTTTTTGCTTCGTGTGGTACTAAGTCAATATCACATCCTTCATCAGGATTATCAAGGTTAATAGTAGGTGGCGCAACTTGATCTCGAATCGCTAAGATAGAGAAAATCGCTTCTACCGCACCGGCTGCACCCAATAAATGCCCTGTCATCGACTTAGTTGAACTAACCATACAATGATAAGCATGATCACCAAAGGCTTTCTTAACAGCTAATAATTCTAATGTATCAGCCATGGTAGATGTACCATGCGCATTCACATATTGCACTTCATTTGCATTCATTTTCGCATCATGCAATGCGTTGATGATCGCCTGCGATGTACCGCGTGCACTGGGTTCTGGCGCAGTCGTGTGATAAGCATCAGCACTCATACCAAAGCCCGCTAATTCTGCATAAATTTTTGCGCCCCGTTTTTTTGCATGCTCCAATTCTTCTAGTACTAAAACACCAGCACCTTCGCCCAGCACAAATCCATCACGGTCACGATCCCACGGACGGCTGGCTTTCGTTGGCTCATCATTACGTGTCGATAAGGCTTTAATCACATTGAATCCACCAATACCCAGTTCCGTTGTAACCATTTCAGAACCACCTGCCAACATCACATCGGCATCACCATAAGCGATCATACGCGCTGCTTCACCAATGTTATGTGAACCCGTTGTGCAAGCAGTGACAATGGAAATATTGGGGCCTTGTAAATTATATTTCATTGATACAATACCAGGCGCCATATTCACAATGGCACCGATAATAAAAAATGGGGAAATTTTTCGGGGGCCCCCCTCAACAAAAGCATCGCGGTTTCTTTCAATTTGTCCTAAACCACCGATACCTGCGCCAATGGCGCAACCTGTTCTTAATGCAAGCGCATCAGTGATCGTCAAACCAGAATCTAACATCGCTTGCCTTGCTGCTTCTGCCGCAAATAATACAAATGTATCAAAGCGTCGCGCTTCTTTTGCATCAACAGCCAGCAATGGATCGAAATCTTTAACTTCAGCTGCAATTTGCGTTGTCATCACGGACGCATCAAAACGCGTGATAGGCGCAACACCACTTTTTCCAGCTAAAATGGCATCCCAAGTTGCTTCAACAGTGTTACCCAAAGGACTCAACATGCCGAGCCCCGTCACCACAACACGTCTCTTTGTCACGCCGCAGTCCCCTTTATAAATTAAGCTTCAGTACCTGAACGTTGTTTAATGAAGTCAATTGCTTGTTGCACTGTTGTGATTTTTTCTGCTTCTTCATCTTTGATTTCACAATCAAATTCTTCTTCCAGCGCCATCACCAATTCCACAGTATCTAATGAATCTGCACCCAAATCATCGACAAATGAAGCATCATTTTTTACTTCATCTTCTTTCACACCCAATTGTTCTATCACAATTTTTTTAACGCGTGCTTCAATACTTGCTGCCATGGTTATTTCCTCTATCTGATAGTTAAAGTCGAAACGCGGATTGTAACACCGACAATGCCGAATTCTCAAATGTCATGAAACGATTAATACATACCCCCATTCACATGAATCGTTTGCGCTGTAATGTACTTAGCTTCATCTGATGCTAAAAATAAAACGGTATTCGCGATATCAACAGCTTCACCCATTTTTTTTGCTGGAATCTGAGACAAAATAGTGTCACGTTGTCCATCATTTAATTTATTTGTCATGTCTGTCTGAATAAATCCTGGCGCTACCGCATTCACGGTAATGCCCACGCTCGCCATCTCTTGCGCAACCGCTTTAGTAAAACCAATCATCCCAGCTTTCGCCGCACAATAATTTGCTTGCCCTGGATTACCCGTCACACCAACAACTGATGTTATGTTTATAATACGCCCCCAACGCGCTTTCATCATATGACGTAAACACGCTTTTGTTGTGCGATAAACTGCGTTTAAATTTGTATCAATCACTCGATCCCATTGATCAGGCTTCATACGTAACAATAAATTATCTTCTGTCACGCCAGCATTATTAATTAAAATACTGGGCGCACCAAATTTGGTTTGTATTGCTTCAAATGTTTTTTCAACTGCTGCTGCATCACACACATTTAAAACAATCCCATGGCCTGGAATATTTTTTGCACCTGCTTCTGAAGTCGCTGTACCAATCACAACCGCACCGTGATCATAAAATGCTTTTGCAATTGCATAACCAATACCACGACTTGCCCCCGTAACAAAGACCACTTTGTTTTTAAAGGTATGAGATGACATAGGATTTTCCTCTTTCATAATCTGTTAATCAAAAATATGCAGCCCACTCACCCTAAATTTTCCGTCACAATATCTCGTGAAATTCGCTTATTCAATCCAGACAATACCTTTCCAGGACCGCATTCCAAAAATTTTTTCACATCCTTATTAATCATGTATTGAATTGTTTCAACCCAACGTACCGGAAAAGTCAACTGTCGAATTAAAGCATCACGGATTTTTTCAGGTGCTTCATAAAAAGCAACGTCTGCATTTTGGATCACAGGAATCAAAGGCTTTTTAATCTCAACCAACTTTAATTCTTCCGCCATTTGATTTGCAGCGGGTTGCATCAAAGCACAATGTGACGGCACACTCACTGGAATTTTTTTTGCTATTTTTGCGCCTTTTTCTTGAGCCAATGCAATTGCTTTTTCAATCGCATGACTTTCACCCGCAATCACAATTTGCCCGATAGAATTAAAATTCGCAGGGCTAACGATCCCAATGGACGATGCCGCATCACAAATTTGAATCACAACATCATCGTCTAATCCCACAATCGCAGCCATTGCGCCAACACCATTGGGCACAGCTGCTTGCATATATTTTCCACGTGCTGCAACCAAAGCAATGGCATCTTGAAAGGTTAACGCACTTGCACAAACCAATGCTGCATATTCACCTAAACTATGCCCTGCTAAAAATTGCGGTGTATTTGTGCTTGATAATTTCCAGCATTCATAAATAGCCACATCTGCGGCCAACAATGCCGGCTGTGTAAACTCGGTTTGATTTAATTTTTCTGCATCCTGCTGCACTAACTGCCACAAGTCATAATGCAACACATCACTGGCATCTGAAAATAAAGTTTGCACTTGCGGAAACTGTTCAGACAAATGAGATAACATGCCAATAGATTGTGAACCTTGACCCGGAAAAATAAGCGCGAAATGTGTCATGTTGAAATTCCAAATAATCAACTTTAACTAATAAACGACCAAGGCAGAACCCCATGCGAATCCAGCACCAAATGCCTCAAGCAATAATTTTTCGCCACGCTTAATTTTATTTGTTTTCACTGCAAAATCGAGCGCAATCGGAATAGAAGCCGCAGACGTATTACCATGATCTTCGATCGTCACAATGACTTTTTCCATCGACAAATCTAATTTTTTAGCCATCGCTTGAATAATGCGCATGTTTGCTTGATGCGGAATCAACCAATCAATATCATGCTTATCCATCTTTGCTTTTAACAAGGTTTGATCAACAATTTCACCCAACTTATTCACCGCCACTTTAAAAACAGCATTACCTTGCATTTTAATGTAATTTTTTGCTTTATTTGAAAGCAAAGCATTATCTGCAAATAATAGATCAGCATATTGCCCATCAGCATGAATGTGTGTTGCTAAAATACCTGGCTTTTCACTGGCCGATAAAACCACCGCACCTGCACCATCGCCAAACAAAATGCACGACGAACGATCCGTCCAATCCGTTACAGCGGATAATGTATCCGCACCAACAATCAATACATTTTTACACGCACCACTTCGAATATATTGATCCGCTATATTCATAACATAAATAAATCCAGAACAGCCTGCATTCACATCAAATGCCGCACATTCATTGGCAATACCTAATTTTTTTTGAATTTCACAAGCAACACTAGGAAAAAAGTGATCTGGTGACGCCGTTCCCACTAAAATTAAATCAATATCATTGGGATTGATTTTTGCAGATTGAATAGCAGCACGTGCGGCAGCTTCAGCCATGGAACAAGTTGTATCACCACTATCTGCAACAATATGACGACGACGAATACCAACACGTTGCACAATCCATTCATCTGTGGTGTCAACCATTTTTTCCAAATCAGCATTGGTTAAAATTTTCTTTGGGAGATATGAACCGGTACCTGCAATTCTAGAATAAATCATAATATATCGCTCGCTGACGCGCGCGGCTCCTGATTAAGTATAGTGTCAACCCGCTCACGAATTAAATCGGGAATATTTTTCTCAATTTCTAATAACGCTTGCTCAACTGCACAAGCAAATGCAAATGTATCCGCACTGCCATGACTTTTAATGACCGTGCCATTCAATCCCAAAAAACTGGCCCCATTTTTTTTACGCGGATCAATGCGTTTTTTTAAGCGATTCAATACGGGAATAGCAGGTAAAACAGATAATCTGGTTAACCAATTTTTTTTGATTTCTTGTTTTGTAAACTCAGCAATTAATTTTAAGGTACCTTCGCATGCTTTTAATACTGCATTTCCAACAAAACCATCGCATACAACAATATCAGCATCACCATAAAAAATACTATCGCCTTCTGCGTAACCAATATAATGAATTGCGCTACATTCTGATAATAACTGCGTCGCATTTTTAACCAGCGCATTACCTTTAATATCTTCTGAACCGATATTTAACAAAGCAACGGAAGGATTAGATAAGTTATCTACCGCTGTTGCAACCACTGAACCCATCACGGCAAATTGTAATAAATGTTCTGGTGTCGAATCTACGTTTGCACCTAAATCTAAGACACGAACACATTTACCATTCATGGTTGGAAACTGCGCCATAATCGCAGGACGATCAATGCCGGGCAATGTTTTTAAAACAAAACGAGCCGTAGCCATTAATGCACCTGTATTACCAGCAGAAACACAAGCCTGCGCACGACCTGCTTTGACAAGATTAATCGCAACGCGCATAGAAGAATCTTTTTTAGCACGCAACGCAACGGCGGGTGATTCATCCATTTCAACCACTTCAGACGCTGCTTGAATTTCCCAGCGATCCGCTACATCAGCACCCAAGCGCGACAATAAGGACTGCAGCTGATCAGGCAAGCCAACAAAAATGAGTTTTAAATTAGGGGATTTCCGTAATGCTTGCAACGATGCGGGAACGGTAACGGCAGACCCGAAATCGCCGCCCATAGCGTCAATTGAGATCGTTCTCATACATAATCCAACATACGAGACGCAGTGAATGCGTCTCTATGGTTTATTTTTCATCCGCAACAGCTTGTTTTGCTACCACTTCACGACCACGATAATAACCATCGGGTGATACATGATGGCGCAAATGTCTTTCACCTGTTTCTGCGTCAGTTGAAATACAACGCGCAGTCAATGCATCGTGAGAACGGCGCATGCCTCTGCGAGAACGGGTTACGCGGCTTTTCTGAACTGCCATGATAAAAACTCCACATCGAAAAAAGAAGGCAGTATAACAGCTTATTACGATGCTGCAAGCAGTCTATTTGGTTTGTACAGCACAATTCACATCTTCATGTTTTGCCACCATTGGCAATGTCAATAAAATTTCATCTTCAATCATTTCAGACAACAAAACCGTTTCATCTTTCACAATGATCGGTTCATACATATTAGGCAAACGGGTTGCTTCCTCTTCAGAAATCACGGGGCTCAATAAAAACGAGATGTCCAATTTATAGCACATCGGTGCATTACAACGCTGACAAATTAAATTAAGCGGGGCTTTGACCATCCCTTGAATAAAAGGCACGCGAGATTGATGGTCCATATTTAATTCTAAATCTACATCTGCTGTTTGATTTGCCTGATCACAAATTGCTTGCAATCGCACGCATTGACTTAACGCCAACTCACCATGCAAGTGCCCTCCTTTTTTTGCAACGCGAATCGGATCGATGGTTTTTGGCAGCAACATAAGCACTCCTTTTTCTAAGAAACTAAACGATATTCTCAAAATCATCCGCAACAGGTGCAATAAAAGTATAGGGTTTTTTTGATGTCGGCAATGAAAACACTAGTTTTTCTGCATGCAAAAAGAGTCGTTTTGAGCGGTATTGCTTAATAAACTGTCTATTAAAGTCGCGATCACCATATTTTACATCACCCACAATCGGATAACCCACATGCGCAACATGCACACGAATCTGATGTGTGCGACCCGTAACCAAAGTGGCGCGCAGCAAAGTAGTCTCATCAAAATAATTCACCGGCTCAAACCATGTTTCTGAGGGCTTGCCTTCATCATCTGCAATCACCATGCGTTCACCATCTTGTAATTTATTTTTCGTCAACGCCAATTTAATCCGTTTTTTTCCAAGCGACCAATGTCCTTTTACCAACAACAAATAATTTTTTTGGATGGCTTGTGTTTTCTGTAATGCTTGAAAGGCCAATAAGGTCGTGCGATTTTTTGCTAACAATAAACAGCCTGATGTGTCGCGATCCAGACGATGCACCAGCGACAAATCTTTAATATCAGGCCGAATATATCGAAATGCCTCAATCAACCCACAAGCAACCTCACTGCCACCATGTACCGCCAAACCAGCTGGTTTATTCAACACAATAAAATCGTTGTTTTCAAATATCACAGATTCTTTCAGCAAGTCACCCAAACGTGCAGAAGGCGTTGGCGTCACACTATCTGACACACGTAATGGCGGCAAACGAACAGAATCACCCATTTTTAAACGATACACTGCTTGCACACGGCCTTTGTTGACACGCACTTCACCCTTTCGCAATGCGCGATAGATACGCGAATGAGGAACGCCTTTTAGCTGATTAATCAAAAAATTATCAATGCGTTGACCGACATGAGACTCATCAATAGTGACAAATTTAGTTTGCAATGGCTTTCCAGAAGGGGTTAATAATTGTTCCGTATTGTATCGATTTTTCACGCCCAGGCAATGATATTTGATTGATGTAGGTGATGATCCTTGATATTATCAGCAGGTTATTCTCCTACAAGCTGTCTTTGAGAAAAAGTACAGCGAACACCAGCGGCAAAGCAATTATGCCGCAACGAACAAGTTTTTTAAGAATAATAAATAGTTAAGTCACGCTACCTTGGATAAAACCATCGCATCGTGATACGTGTTTAATCGCGCTTGCTTACAATCATAAAATAAAAATTGTTAGCGCAATGATGACAGATCAACAGGTTCCAAACGTTATGATGAAACAATTGTTTCAAACACATTACACGAAAAACCTAGGTGCTTTTTTTGCACCGAATGGGTCTTCATCTTGAGCGCCTAAAAAAGGTTTCTCAACATGACAAAAAGAATGTTAATCAATGCAACGCATACTGATGAGTTGCGCGTTGCTATTACAAATGACTCAATTTTAGTTGATCTCGACATTGAACATCCAGGACAAGAACAAAAAAAATCAAATATCTACAAAGGTCGTATTACTAGCATCGAACCCAGCCTTGGCGCTGTGTTTGTTGATTATGGCTCCGATCGCCATGGATTCTTGCCACTGAAAGAAGTATCACCTGAATATTTTCTGACACCACAAAGCACAGAATCAATCACTGATATCGACATCAAAAAAGCATTAAAAGAAGGCCAAGAAATTGTTGTTCAAGTGGATAAAGAAGAACGTGGCACCAAAGGTGCAGCCTTAACCACATTTATTACGTTAGCAGGATGTTATTTGGTATTGATGCCAAACAACCCTGATTCTGGCGGTATTTCACGTCGCATTGAAGGCGAAGATCGCGATCAACTACGCGAAATTATTGAACAGCTCCCTATTCCAGAAGGCATGGGCATCATCATTCGCACCGCTGGCGTCAGCAGGTCAAAAGAAGAATTAGAGTGGGATTTAAAAGTATTGCTGCGTTACTGGGAAGCGATCAAACAAGCTGCTGTTGCTAGACCAGGCCCGTATTTAATTCACCAAGAAAGTGACGTGATCATTCGCGCTGTGCGAGATCACCTCCGTCAAGATATCAGTGAAGTTATTATTGACGACGCAAGCGCCTTTCATCGCGCCAAAGATTATATTCGTCAAGTACGCCCTGATTTTCTTGAGCACATTAAATTATATACAGACAAAATACCATTATTCGGGCGCTTTCAAATCGAAAAACAAATTGAAGCAGCGTACCAACGCGAAGTGCGATTGTCTTCTGGTGGATCTATCGTCATTGATCACTCCGAAGCATTGGTTGCCATCGACATCAACTCGGCTCGCGCAACCAAAGGTGGCAATATCGAAGAAACAGCTTTGCAAATTAATTTAGAAGCAGCAGATGAAATTGCAAAACAATTACGTATTCGCGATATTGGCGGATTGGTCGTGATTGATTTTATCGACATGACACCTGTTCGCAATCAACGCGAAGTGGAAAATCGTTTACGCAATGCATTGCGCCTCGATCGCGCACGCATTCAAATTGGCCGTATTTCTCGCTTTGGTTTGCTAGAAATGTCCCGTCAACGTTTACGCGCATCGTTGAGTGTATCCAGTGAAATCACTTGTCCACGTTGTGACGGTCGCGGCAGTATTCGCAGTGTAGAATCGGCTGCTAATTCGTTGGTGCATTTAATTCAAGAAACGGCATCACGCAGCACGCATTCACAAATTCAAGTGCAATTGCCTATCGATATTGCTACTTACATGATTAATGAAAAACGCGATGTGATTAAAGAAATCGAAACACAATCAAACGTACAAGTAACCGTCATTCCAAATAATCACTTGCAATCACCGCATTATCATTTAAAAACCAGCAAAGATGAGCACACCAAATTAACGCCAAGCTATAAACTCGTCAAAGTACCTAAAGTAGAGTCAATTGCACACAAACCCATGACACCCACCAGCACAGTAGAACCAGCCATTCAAAAATATTTAACGGATGAGCTGCAAACACCAGCTCCAAAAAAACCACAAGGCAATGGATTAATCAAACGATTGTGGGATGTGATGTTTGGCAGTGAAGCCGAACCAAAAAAACCAGTGTCTAAATATGGAAAAGCAAAAAGACCTGCTGGCAACACACCCTCTTTTGCGCGCGACATGACCGATCAATTCCGTAACGAACGCAATGATCGCAGCGGTACAGATCGTCGCGACAACAAGTCAAAACGACCACCGCAACAACGGCGCCCGGATCGCAATCGTCCACCACGCGATAACAGAGTCAATCGAGAGCAACGCGATCATCATGATAAAGATAATAAAGATAGAAATCGTCCGCGCAATCCACAACACACTACAACAGAAAAACCCACTGCTGAAAAATCAATGCTCGTTGAAAAACACATTGAAAAGCACACCGTAGAAACACCTCGTTTTGAAACACAAAAACCGATGGTTGCACTCGCTGTTGAAAATCCCATCGATACCCGCGTAGAACAACGCGTTGAAAAAACCAGCGAAAAACCAGTAGAAAAAAATCACATGGAAAAATCAACGGTCAAACCCATTGTTACTGAAACACCTGTTGTAAAAACAATGCCGACAGAAACGCCAAAAGAAAAAGACTACGTACCACCACCAACGCCCGCCGCACCTGAAAATTACAAGGGACTGTCAGCTGGAAAACCATTGCAACAAGTCACAACAAAAAAAACGCAAGAATAAAAAAACAGCGCAATAGCCCCCCTTGAAAAAGGGGGGATTGTTGCATACGCGGTGAACTTCCCTCTTTGAAAAAGGGAGGAGAAAATAATAAAGACAAAAAAAAGGATGGCAAGCCATCCTTTTTTATTTTATACCACTGAGCAAATTATTACGTACTAACATGAGTAATCAAAGATGTTGCTTCTTGCGTACCTTTTTCTGTTCCTGCCTCTTTTTTTCTTGAAAACAAAGCGCAAACACGAGCAAGGCATCCTTGTTTGGCATTATCAGCAGAATCATTGTTATTAATAGAAGAAACAACTACTGGAGCAGATGCTTCAGTTCGCACATCATCACTCACTTCTTCAACATGCGATTGACTTGTAGTAGTCGCTCTGCGATACACTTCTTTACCTATCACATAAGTTGCATTTGTCAAAGCCGCCAAGAAAAATAATACAATATTTTGCAAAACGGATGCACCCACTGCATCTCCATACATCGCGCTAACCATACCATACAATCCGTCTTTACGATCGTATTGTGCCGCTACTCCATTAATTGTTTGCAACATCAAACCAAACATAACAAAAAGTGCTGCATCTCTTCGTCTTACAGCAGCACCAAGCGGAAAGTGCACTAAGTTATCTGATTTATCAAGATTACGCGTGAAATTTCTACCTGCAAATTCAATGGATGTAAAAACAGTAGTCATAACCAAAATATTAATTGCAGGTGCAACAGGCAATAAATGATAATCTTTAAAAAAATTAAATAAATACCCCAAGGTTTCTGGACTTTGATTATTCCACACACCCATTAAAGTTGGCGGAAGCAATGTGTTTAACGCTGCACCATTCAATCCACGATCCACCATTGCTGCAACATGACTGTCACTCGATGAAATATCATCACCTAAATATCTAACTGGTGCTGTTTTTGCAACAGCCTTAACTGTTTGTTGAACTCGACTCATAATACACCTGTATTTTAAATTAAAAAAATTCCTGATATAAAGAATCAAAATCCGTTTGACTATCCCTACACTTTCTCATCTTCATGACAAGGCAAACCAGCTTATCGTAATCACAGCCATCTAAATTGGCTTATACTGCAAATAGAAATGAAGATTTTGTACCTATTCCACGAAATGCGCAACCGCTCAAACAATTTTAATGTTTTGTTAAGGTACTCGGGTTTTTTCTCATTTTTATGACGAGACAAATAAAATGAAAACACAATGCCATTAAGCAATTTATGAAAAAAATCATCTTACAGCATTGTGAAAAACAACGTTTATAACAACTGACGAACGCGCTCTAAATCTGCTTGGGTATCAACGCCAGCTGGAATAACCACATTTGTCATGCCAACGTGGATTTTGTATCCATTCCACAAAATACGCAATTGCTCAAGTGACTCTAACCTTTCGTTAAGACAAGACGACCAATTTGCATACATTTCTAAAAACTCAGCACGATAGGCGTACATACCGATATGTCGGTAATAGGCATCAGCCAATTTTAAGGTGGTGATATCGACTGATTTTAAATCCTGAAATTGATTGCGATCCCATGGAATCGGCGCGCGCGAAAAATGGATAGCATAATTGCGATAATTTAAAATTACCTTCACCACATTTGGATTAAACAATTCTTCAGCATGGGTTAACTTGGTAGCCAAAGTAGCCACTTTGACATGATCATGCTCATCAAGATTTTGTGCGAGCTGCAAAATTAATGCGGGTGGCATTAAAGGCTCATCCGCTTGCAGGCAAACCACAATCTCATCTTCATCATAGCCCAACGAAGCCACTGTTTCTGCTAACCGTTCTGTGCCAGATTGATGTGCATCAGACGTCATGCAAACGCTCGCACCAAAATCTTCTGCTACTTGCGCCACACGATCATCATCCGTTGCGATCACAACTTGTGATGCACCAGATTCTTTCGCACGCTCATAGACGTGCTGAAGCATGGGTTTTCCCGCAATATCCAACAACACTTTTCCTGGTAAACGCGTTGAATCAAAACGCGCAGGAATGATTACATTAAAATGCATGATTATTTTTCTCCAACACTACATCTCAGAAGTACAATCACGCGCCTCTTCAGGCAACATCACTGGAACATGATTGCGAACGGGATACGCCAATTTATCAAAGCGACAAATCAATTCTTGATTAGCATGGTCGTATAGTAATTTTCCCTTACATAAAGGGCAAACCAAAATATCCAACAATGTATGATCAAGCATCATTATCTCTCATCAAAAATTTGCGCCAAAGGTAGCATCAAAAAATAGGAAGAACAATAAGTTTTATTCAGAAAAATAATAGGCGCTGACGGGATTTTCACTTCGATAGATACTAGCTCGAATCTCAAAAAAAACATTTCGCGCCCAGCCGGATTCGCATTTTGGTACATTGCTCAACTCAAAAAATGTTGCTGATACTTTTTCCAGAAATGGATTTTGTGGGTTTTTTTTAATCTCTTCAGTCAAACCCTTGTCAATCACGTCGAGCACATGGACCACAATAGTCGTTTTTAAAGACATTCTACCGGCGTTAAAAAAAGCATTTCGAGCAAGATGATTTTCTACTTTCCAACCTGCATCTTGGTCTTGATCATCACCCAGCTTCATAAAAAAAACTTTTGCGTTATCTTTTGTGATCATTGGTAACTGAGCTGATCTATCACTCACTGTTTGATCCACTGCTAAAGACCAAATAGCGACAACCAAATTATTAACAACAGTCTCACAATCTCCTATCAAGGTTTCATTGGCCATCTCTTGCTGCCGACCTGCTGCATTTCGAAGATCATCTAATGATTTTTTGTAATTTGTAATAGCATCATTGATTGCTGTTGCTAACATAACTCCTTTACTTTCACTACAAATCCACTGAGCCACATAGGGAACAATATATCTACTCACAGAGTCAGAAAGCGATTGTGGATTGCTTTCAGATTTCAGAAACTCCTTCACTTCATCAGAAAGAGGCTCCGATTTACTTTCAGATTTCTTCGAGCCAGCTGGGTTTTCTACTCTACGCATTTACTTCTCTTTAAATTTGAAGATAATCACAAAGTTATATTGAAAATGTACCTCAATATCAAATGAAAATGAAGATACATCGCACTGAATTTATTTTAGAGCAGGGGGATTTGAACCTCAAGACCCCGGGCAATCCATGAAAGTGTGCAACAGGCCCACGGTATGGCAATAGATTTTGTTTGAATTGATATCGGGACAGGAGGATTTGAACCTCAAGACCCCGGGCAATCCATGAAAGTGTGCAACAGGCTCACGGTATGGCAATAGATTTTGTTTGAATTGATATCGGGACAGGAGGATTTGAACCTCAAGACCCCGGGCAATCCATGAAAGTGTGCAACAGGCCCACGGTATGGCAATAGATTTTGTTTGAATTGATATCGGGACAGGAGGATTTGAACCTCCGACCCCTTGCACCCCATGCAAGTGCGCTACCAGGCTGCGCTATGCCCCGAATTCTGGTTTTAATGAACGCGAGGATTCTACACCGGTTCTATTTCATCTACAATTTTTTCGAGTCGAGCTACAGCAGTTTGTAATTTAGCATGAGAATGTTGCATTTTTTTGAGCGACACACTTTCATCACCCGCCAATTGCAAACGCGCACCTTCAATTGTATATCCTTTTCCGTACAATAAATTTTTAATTTGACGAACAAGCAACACATCTTTACGCTGATAATATCGACGATTACCACGACGCTTGGATGGTGCAAGCTGAGAAAATTCTTGCTCCCAATAACGCAATACATGTGGTTTTAATCGACACAAATCCGCCACTTCACCAATCGAAAAATAAATTTTATCTGGGATTGGCGATAAATCAGTATCATTGACTCCGGTCGTCAGATCCGTCTTTTGATCCGGCATAATTCTCTACCCTTGATTTTAATTTATGACCTGCTTTAAACGTCACAACACGTCGTGCTGTGATTGGAATTTCTTCACCTGTTTTTGGATTACGGCCAGGACGTTCATTCTTATCACGCAAATTAAAATTACCAAATCCAGATAACTTAACAGATTCACCTTTTTCTAAAGCAGTCCGAATTTCCTCAAAAAAAGATTCCACTAATTCCTTTGCTTCGCGTTTATTTAACCCTAACGTGTTAAACAAATGTTCTGCTAAATCGGCTTTCGTGAGCGCGTTCATTGTTATGCCCTCAGGGTTGCTTTCAATTCCTGTTGAAGCATGGCTACAACACCATGAATTACTTCATTAATTTCCTCATCTCTTAGAGTGCGCGTTGGATCTTGAAAGGTCAAGCCCAAAGCAATACTTTTTTTGCCCGTTTCAATTCCTCGCCCTTGATACACATCAAAAATAAGCAAATCTTGTAATTGCTTGCCCGCTTTTTTGAGAATCGATGAGCGAATGGTATCAGCACTCACTGATTCATCCAGCACAATTGCCAAATCACGACGCACCGAAGGGAATCGTGAAAATGATTCATAATGCGCAACATCCGATTCTTGAATTTTTTTCAAATCAAGCTCACACACAACAACGGATTGGCGCATATCAAAATGTGTCAGCATATTGGGATGCACTTCACCCAGCCAACCCATTAATTCATTGTTACGATACAACGCTGCACTACGACCTGGATGCAATGCGGGATGCGTTTCTACTTTCCAATGATAATCTGAACATAAATGAGATAGCGATAATAATGCAGTCACCTCTGCCTTCAAATCATAAAAATCAACAGCGCGCGATTTTTCACTCCATTGTTCTGCATTCACACTACCTGTGATCACCATTGCCAACTTACTTGATTGTAACAATTCGCCATTTTCTTTTGTCTCAAAGCACAAACCCATTTCAAATAAACGCACACGCTCACACTGATGTCGCACGTTCATAGTAAGCGCCTGTAACAACCCTGGTAAAATACTCACGCGCATGACGGACAAATCTTGTGATAATGGATTTTTTAAAACCATCGGTTCTTTATTGGGTGCAAACAATGCGTGTAATTCAGGAGAAATAAAACTATACGTCATCGCTTCATGATAGTCATGACTCACCAAAAAATGACGCACTTGTTTATCGCACACGCGCGCTTCTTTTTTGGGATGCATCGCAAGCGGCGCAATCATCGGTTGCATCGAAATGGTATTGTAATTAATCATGCGTGCCAATTCTTCGATCAAATCAATTGGCAAGGTCACATCAAAACGAAAACTCGGCGGCAACACTTCCCAACCATTTTGCACAGACTTTACTGACATATCCAGCGACTTTAAAATGTTTTCCACTTTTTCATTTTGAATATCAACACCTAATATGCGTTCAATTTCATTTTTTTCTAACGTTATTTTATCGCGTTTGGGTAAATTTTCTTGAGCAGTGACTTCAATGATATCTGCAGCACTGCCACCTACCATTTGAATTAACAATTCCGTTGCGCGCTCAATGGCATCAACAGGTAAATTAAAATCAACGCCTCGCTCAAAACGATAAGATGAATCGCTGTTTGTATTATGACGACGTTTACTTAAACAAATGGTTTTAGGGTCAAAAAAAGCAGCTTCTAAAAAAATATTTTTTGTATCTAACGAAACAGCCGACTCTTTTCCACCCATAATGCCTGCTAATGCATGCACAGCATGATCATCTGCGATCACCAAATCTGCTGGTGTTAATGTAACGGTGTTCTCATCCAACAGCGTGATTTTTTCACCCGATTTGGCACGACGCACATGCAAAGCAGATTGCAAAGCAGCCAAATCAAATGCGTGCATCGGCTGACCCAATTCAAACATCACATAATTGCACACATCGACAACAGGATTGATTAAACGCACACCCGCGCGCTGCAAACATTGCTGCATCCACGAAGGCGTTTCTACTTTATTATTAATGCCAGTAATAATACGACCCACATAGCGCGGACAATCCACTTTAGCATCGACATGAACAGATAATGTTTCTGTTGCAGTGACTGGTGATTTTTTAATGGCAATAGCATGAGTTGGCAAATGATGCGCAGCAGCCATATCACGCGCAAGCCCACGAATACTTAAACAATCCCCACGATTCGGTGTAATTTCCACATCAAAAATATGATCTTGTGCTTTAAAATAAGCATTAAAATCATCACCCGCAGTGGCATCTTGTGGCAACTCGATAATGCCGTCGGACTCCAAGCAATGCAAACCCAATTCTTTTGCTGAACACAGCATGCCTTGCGATAATTCACCCCGCAATTTGGCTTCTTTGATTTTAAAATCGCCCGGTAGCACAGCACCAACCGTAGCAACCGCTACTTTAATACCTGCACGCGCATTCGATGCACCACATACAATTTTTAATGGCTCACTCGAACCCACAGAAACGGTACAACACGATAATTTATCTGCATTGGGATGTTGTATACGTGCAATCACTTCACCCACAACAACACCTGTAAATTTTTTTGCAACCGGTATGACTGCATCGATAGTTAACCCCAGCATTGCAAACTGTTCAGCCAATGCTGCTGTTGTTAATGCTGGATTAATCCATTCACGCAACCACTGTTCACTGATTTTCATATTATCGTTATCCGTTATCCAAAAAACACTGTATTCGTTGTATGCTACATCCACTTTTACTTAACTGATTGCCGCAACCGCTAACGAATGCGCGCGTTTTTTATTAAAATTGTGATAAAAACCGCACATCGTTTTCAAACATCATGCGCAAATCATGAATACCATAACGCAACATAGCCAAACGATCTAAGCCAATTCCAAACGCAAACGCGGTATATTTTTTTGGATCAATGCCCACATTATCCAACACATTAGGATGAACCATGCCGCAACCCAACACTTCTAACCACTTTGTTGCATTATCATCACCCCAGCCAATATCTACCTCAGCTGATGGCTCAGTAAATGGAAAATAACCGGGGCGAAAACGCAATGGCATTTCTTTTTCAAAAAATAAATTTAAAAAGTTTTGCAATAAACCCTTTAAATTAGCAAAGGTGCAATGCGCATCAACCACCAACCCTTCCAGCTGATGAAACATAGGGGTATGCGTTAAATCAGAATCACGGCGATAAACACGACCCGGTGTAATTACACGAATCGGGGGTTTTTCTTTTTTCATCACGCGAATCTGCACGGGGGATGTATGCGTTCGCAACAACCTACCATCAGCAAAATAAAACGTGTCTTGTGATTCTTTTGCTGGATGATGATCAACAAAGTTTAACGCAGAAAAATTATGGTATTCATCTTCAATTTCAGGACCCGATGCGACCGTAAATCCCATTTGCTTAAATAAATCGAGTACACGCTGACGCACCAATGTTACCGGATGCATGCTGCCTGTTGATGATTGTCCGCGGCCCATTAAAGTGACGTCTATTTTTTCAGAAGCCAATCGCGCATTCAATTCTGCATTTTTTAATTTGGATTCTTGCTCATTTAGATAAGCTTGAACCTGCTCTTTGGCTTGATTAATTAATTGACCTGCTTTCGGACGTTCTTGCGGATCAAGCTGACCCAGTTTTTTTAATATGTCAGTGAGCTGACCTTTTTTTCCCAGATATTTTACGCGTAAATCTTGAATAGCAGCGGCATCTTTTGCAGCAACCACTTGCATTTTTGCATCTTGGATAATGGCGTTTAATTCGTTTTGCATCAACACTCCATGAGCTGTCTCATAAGAGACACATCAATAACATCTCCACCAAAACAAAAAGCCCAGCATAATAAATACGGCTGGGCTTTCAAAAAAGATTATACGCTTTGCGTATATTTATTTAATTTGCTCAACGAGTTTTGCAAACCCAGCTTTATCGTTCACAGCCAAATCAGACAATACTTTTCTATCTAATGTAATGCCTGCTTTTTTCAATCCGTTAATAAAACGACTGTATGAAAAACCATGTGTGCGCGCTGCTGCATTAATACGCGCGATCCACAATGAACGAAATTCGCGTTTACGTTGACGACGATCACGGAATGCGTATTGCAATGCTTTGATAACAGCTTGCTTAGCTACTCGAAAAACACGACTGCGTGCGCCGTAGTAACCTTTTGCTTGCTTTAAGATTTTTTTGTGACGCGCTCTTGCCGTCACACCACGTTTTACTCTACCCATTTTTACTTTCCTCTTTTATAAGCACCTTCACAAATGTTTCACTTTTAAAACATCGCTGAGTGCGGGTTTATTGAAACTATTTATCACACAACATACGCGCAACCGAATTTACATCGCATGGTTTCAACACGCTCAAACCACGCAAATTCACTTTACGTTTTTGTGATTTTTTTGTCAAAATATGGCTGCGATTCGCACTGCGTTTTTTAACAGAACCATCTCCACGACGCAAAAAACGTTTTTTTGCACCACTGTTTGTTTTTAATTTTGGCATACTGATTTTCCCGTTCTATTTATTGACTCGCTTCGCTCAAACTATTTTGTTTTTCCAGCAGCTACGAGCATCGTAATTTGTCGTCCTTCCATTTTTGCTTCCTGCTCTATCACCGCATTAGCAGGTAAATCTGTTTTAATGCGATTAATAAATTCAATCCCTAATTCTTGATGCTGCACTTCACGACCACGAAAACGCAAACTTACCTTTACGCGATCACCACGCTCCAAAAATTCCGTGATTTTACGCATTTTAACGCGATAATCACCTACATCCGTTACAGGTCTAAATTTAACTTCTTTCACCTGAACCTGTTTCTGATTCTTTTTCTGACTCGTCCGACGCTTGCTTTGATCAAAAATATATTTCCCGTAGTCCATAATACGGCACACAGGCGGTTCAACATTCGGCGAAATCTCCACAAGATCTAAAGATACTTTTTTAGCCTGTATGAGCGCTTCCTCAATGCTCACAACGCCAACTTGTTCTCCATCTTGATCAATCAACCTCACGCGCGGCACACGAATGTGCTCATTAACACGTGTTTTTTTACTGTCTCTGATTTTCAATCTCCCACAAAATTAATAACTCGCTACTCTCTTAACTGAGCTTTTTTATAAATGCATCAATTGTCATTGTTTCCGTTTGATCACTACCGCAAGAACGAACCGACACTTGCTCATGTTCCACTTCACGATCACCTATCACTAATTGATAGGGCACACGTGCAATCGTATGTTCGCGAATTTTAAAGCCGATCTTCTCATTTCTCAAGTCTGTGGTGACACGAAACCCGAGATTTTGCAGTTTTTTTGCCAGCTTGTCTACATATTCGATCTGCTTGTCGGTAATGTTCATTAAAACGGCTTGCACAGGCGCCAACCAAATTGGAAAATGACCCGCATAATGCTCAATCAAAATACCCAAAAATCTTTCCGTAGAACCCAACATGGCACGATGAATCATCACTGGTGCTTTTTTCTCACCTTTTTCATCAATATAATACGCATCTAAGCGCTCAGGCATAGAAAAATCAACTTGAACTGTGCCACATTGCCATGTTCTTCCCAAGCAATCGCGCAAATGAAATTCAATTTTCGGACCATAAAACGCACCTTCGCCCGGCAAAAAATCAAACTGCAATGACTTCATATTGAGTGCTTCTGCTAATGCCGCTTCTGCTTTATCCCACATTGCATCACTGCCAACCCGTTTTTCAGGACGTAGAGCAAGCTTATAAATAATATCGGTAAAACCAAAGTCTTTATACAATCCATGCAACTGATCAATGAAAGCAGCCACTTCATCTTGAATATGTGCATCCGTACAAAAAATATGCGCATCATCTTGTACAAATCCGCGTAAACGCATAATACCATGCAAAGTACCCGATGGTTCATTGCGATGACAACAGCCAAATTCAGCATAACGAATAGGTAAATCCCGATAACTTTTCATGCCTTGTTTAAAAACTTGAACATGGCAAGGACAATTCATCGGTTTCACTGCGTAAGTGCGATTTTCAGATTCTGAAGTAAAAATACCAGCATCAAACTTTGCCATGTGACCTGATTGTTCCCACAAACTCACATCCACCAATTGCGGTGTATTAATTTCTTGATAACCACCTGACCGCAGCACTGCGCGAATACGCTCACGAATGATATTCACCATAGTCCAACCATTGGGATGCCAAAAAACCATACCAGGCGCTTCTTGTTGCAAATGAAACAAATCCATTTTCTTTGCAATTTCACGATGATCTCGCTTTTTTGCTTCTTCAATACGATCCAGATATATTTTTAATTTTTTTTGATCTTGCCATGCCGTACCATAAATACGCTGCAACATTTCATTTTTAGCATCGCCACGCCAATAAGCGCCCGCCAACTTTGTTAATTTAAATGCTTTTAACAAACCCGTTCGCGGCACGTGCGGTCCACGACACAAATCAACAAAACCATCTTGCTCATACACTGTCAGCATTTCATTTTCTGGAATATCACGAATAATTTGCACTTTATAATGCTCGCCCATACTTTCAAATAACGTAATAGCATCATCACGAGACATCACTTTACGCGTAACAGGCGCATTTTTTTTCGCCAGTTCTTCCATTTTTTTTTCAATGGCTATTAAATCTTCTGGCGTGAATGCACGACCAAAAGCAAAATCATAATAAAAACCATCTTCAATGACGGGACCAATAGTCACTTGCGCTGTTGGAAATAAAGTTTTAACCGCGTGTGCTAATAAATGCGCAGATGAATGGCGAATCACTTCAAGTGACGCATCATCCCGATCGGTAATTAATTTCAGCGTGGCATCATTTTCAATCAGTCCAGTTGCATCCACTAATTTTTCAGCCACAACAGCTGCAACAGTGGCTTTTGCTAAATTGGGACTAATGGATTCTGCAACTTGAAGTGCTGTGACCGGATTGCCAAATTCTTTTTTAGATCCATCTGGAAGTGTGATTGTGACCATACAATAATCGCTGTTTAAGTTATCCGTTATTGGTTATCAGCGACTGAAATACATTTTAACTGATAGCTAACAACTCAATTTAGGCACGACTGGGCTCGAACCAGCGACACCCACCTTGTCGAGGTGGTACTCTACCAACTGAGCTACGTGCCTGTAAAAAAACTAACATGACGTGCATCCTTGCACTGTATTTGTCTTCGTCGCTACTGCACCCAGCCTGACTTCCCTGTCAGGCGTTTGTCGCTATAAAAATGTCCACTGGACATTTTCATGACCGCTCCAAACCCAACTGAGCTACGTGCCTGTAAAAAAACTAACATGACGTGCATCCTTGCACTGCATTTGTCTTCGTCGCTACTGCACCCAGCCTAACTTCCCTGTCAGGCGTTTGTCGCTATAAAAATGTCCACTGGACATTTTCATGACCGCTCCAAACCCAACTGAGCTACGTGCCTGTAAAATGAATGCGAAAAGATAACACCCCGTTACTGATTTCGCAATACGGCTTTTCTAAAAGTACTGTTACCGTTCGCCCAAGTTCTACTTTCTCAGAAGATAAGCCTGCCTATGATATAGTAAAAAGCAAATCATTTTCCAGGATGGCATCCATGTCAAACCAACCACTTTGGCAACCCGATCAAAAAACAATTAAACAAAGTCACATGCTGCATTTTATCAAAGCGGTGAATGCGCAATATCACTGCCATTTTAAAAATTATAATGCGCTTTATGAATGGTCAATTCAGCATCCTGATTTGTTTTGGGAAATACTCGCTGCGTTTTCCAAAATTCACTTTTCGCAACAGCCTACTAAAATAATGCAAACTGAAAAAGCCATTTGGCAAACAAAATGGTTTATTGATGCCAAACTCAATTTCGCAGAAAATTTATTGCAACGACGCGATGATCATATTGCTTTAATTTATGCAAATGAAAAAGGGGAACGTACGCACATCTCTTATCAAAAATTATTTTCACAAGTCAAAATATTGGCTAAAAAATTAAAATTCCTTGGCTTAAAACCTGGTGATCGCGTTGCTGGATTCGTCACAAATCAAATAGAAACCGTCATTGCTATGCTCGCATCTACAGCACTGGGTGCCATTTGGACTGCCTGCGGACCTGAATTTGGTATCGACGCTTTAATTGATCGCTTCTCACAAATTGAACCGGTCATTTTATTTGTTACAAAAGAACACACCTTCGGTGGAAAACAATTTTCACATACTGAAACCATCAAACAATTAAAAGAAAATTTACCCAGCGTGCAAAAAATAATAACCTTAGCTGAGATAAAAAATGAATCGGATCAGAGCGCGACCCAACAAAAAAATGAAGATGCATTTATTTTTCAACAACTTGATTTTAATCACCCCCTCTACATTTTATTTTCTTCCGGCACAACCGGAAAACCTAAATGCATGGTGCATGGTGCCGGTCATATTTTAATTCAACATAAAAAAGAATTGCTGTTACACACTGATTTACATGAAAAGGATGTTTTGTTTTTTTATACCACTTGCAGCTGGATGATGTGGCATTGGATGATCAGTGGATTGTCGATTGGCGCAACACTGGTTTTATACGATGGATCCCCTTTTTACCCTAACAATACTACATTGCTTGATTTAATAGATGAATTCAATATTTCAATTTTTGGTTGTGGTGCAAAAATCATTGAAACCTATTCCAAAAAAAATGTAGTGCCGCGAAAATCGCATCAATTAAAAAAATTAAAAACCATTTTAACCACTGGCTCACCTTTAATAAAAACAAGTTTTGAATATATTTATCGTGATGTAAAAAAAGAGGCGCGTGTCTCTTCCATTTCTGGTGGTAGTGATATCGTTTCCTGCTTTGCATTAGGCAATCCTTTGCTGCCTGTTTACGCTGAAGAATTACAGTGTCGTGGATTAGGAATGCAAGTGGAGATTTATGATAACAATGGGAAATCTATTTTCAATCAACCCGGTGAATTGGTTTGCTCAAAAGCTTTTCCATCGATGCCATTGTATTTTTGGAATGACCCAACCGGAGAAAAATATTTTCATGCGTATTTTGATCGATTTTCAAATGTATGGACACATGGCGATTACGCAAAAACAACCGAACATAATGGCATTATTATTTTAGGTCGCTCAGATGCCACCTTAAATCCAGGTGGTATTCGTATTGGTACGGCTGATATTTATGAGTCCGCATTAAAAATAAACGCTGTGATGGATTGCGTTGCTGTTGGACTACAAAAAAACAACGACGAACATGTTATTTTATTTGTCACATTGAAAAATAATTTAAAACTAGATGAAAAATTAATTTCAGATATTAAAAAAAATATTCGCGTAAACACAACTCCTTTTCATGTACCTAAAAAAATCATTCAAGTGACTGATATTCCTAAAACGATGAACGGTAAAACCATGGAAATCGTTGTCAAAAAAATCATCAATGGTTTACCAATAAGCAATATTGAGACACTTGCCAATCCAGATTGTTTACAGCAATATGAGCAACTTAACTTTGATGATGTTTAATGCTGATGAAAAAAATACGATTGCTCATTTTACTTTTTTTGCCTGCCATGGCTTTTGCAAAAACCATTCAGGTGCAAGTTGATAACGTAACTTCATCGAGCGGTTACTATTCTTTTAAATTGTTTTTATATCCTGATGATAAAAATCATGCGTATGCGGTTCCAACAGCACTGGGCGCTGGATTTTTAAATCGCTACTTAACCGGGATTTCAGCAAACGATCACAGTTATTTGGAATTTGGCTTCTATCATTATTTCACACAACAAACCACATGGTTTCCGAATACATGTAAAATTATTTTAAATCAAAGTAGTAACATTGATGTTGATATTCATGCCACTGCTTGTCATTACACTGATTAAAAAGCCATCTTTCTGTCCGCACAAGCACCGTAATTATTAGCATCATCATTGAGAATGAGTGGGCTACCAAACTGTGACGGCCGCCGCGCCACGCTTCGAGAAGGACTACAAGCAAACACCATTGCGGAAGCCATCAATCCAAAAGCAGCGATCGCCAAAAGAACAGCTGCTTCAATATATCCATGCATATTTTTATGCTCAGTGGCTTTTTTACCCATAAAACAAGCACCCCAAGTGAATGCGCCCGATGCACCCAATAACAACAATACTTTTAGAAAAGGAATAGCGTACCCCAAACATTTTTTTTCAGGGTGTAATGCAGTATGATTCACTTGAAAATAATCCACTTCCAATTGACTCATTCGTTTTTTTGCTGAATCATGACTCTCTATGTCACTATTTCTAGCAGTTTGCTCTAAAAGATTACGCTCTGATCCAAAAGTATTTTGAGATATTTGAAAATTGAATCGTGACATTTTTTCCCCACTCAATGATTATCAGGACCTACACCTTTTCGGCATATTTTGTTTCGACATATTTTTCAATCATGGCTTTATATTCTGCAATGATGTTGTCGCCACGTAATGTCGCTACTTTTTCGCCATCTATAAAAACAGGTGCAACGGGTGCTTCACCCGTGCCAGGTAAACTGATGCCGATGTTCGCATGTTTACTTTCACCTGGCCCATTCACCACGCAACCCATCACCGCAAGCTGTAAATTTTCAACGCCCGTATATTTTTTTCGCCATTGCGGCATTTTTTCACGTACAAAATTATCGACTTCTTGCGTCAATTCGCGAAAAAAAGTGCTGGTTGTACGGCCACATCCTGGACACGATGTTACCATCGGCGTAAATGCGCGCAAACCCAAGACTTGTAAAATCTGTTGTGACACAATCACTTCTTTATCACGTGACGCATTCGGTTCGGGTGTGAGTGAAGTGCGAATCGTATCCCCAATGCCTTGATGTAATAAAATACCCATTCCAACACTCGAAGCCACTATCCCTTTTGATCCCATCCCCGCTTCAGTTAAACCCAAATGCAATGCATACTGACTACGCTCAGCTAACATTTGATATACCGCAATTAAATCTGGCACGTTACTCACTTTGCATGAGAGCACCATTTTATCAGGAGATAATCCACACTTTTCAGCAGCAGCAGCACTGGTTAATGCGGAAACCACTAATGCTTCACGCAAAACCTCACGCGACGACCGGGGATTTTTTAATTTTGCATTCTCGTCCATCATTTGCGTAGCCAGATTTTTATCTAAGCTTCCCCAATTCACACCAATGCGCACTGGCTTTTGATAATGCATGGCTGCTTCAATCATGATATTGAATTGATCATCTTTTTTCGCACCAAAACCCACATTGCCTGGATTGATACGATATTTTGATAATGCTTTTGCGCAATCAGGAAATGCTTTTAGCAAACGATGACCGTTGTAATGAAAATCACCCACAATGGGAATATGATCGTAACCCATTTTATTTAATTCATTTCTAATAGTGGCGACTTGCACAGCGGATTCTTCATTGTTAACGGTAATACGAACGATTTCAGATCCCGCATCCGCTAATAATTTAATTTGTGAAATGGTTTTTTGAGCATCAGCTGTATCGGTATCTGTCATCGATTGCACAACAATCGGCGCGCCACCACCGACAGTGACATGATCTATTTGTACAGAATACGTTTGATGCTTTTTCACGATAATTCTCGATAAACATAAACATTGTGCGCTGATTGTAGCTGATTTTCGCATGAAAACAAAACACAAAGCAAAATCAACACACTGAAAATTAAGTGCCCTGTGTCAAAGACTCAGCGCAATGGTTCATTAATTTTTTTTCTGCATCACGCAATTCTCGACGCAATACTTTTCCAACTGGCGATACGGGCAATTGATCACGAAACTCTATAAAACGAGGAATTTTATAACCTGTTAATGATTGGCGACAAAAATCAATAAGTTCTGCTTTAGTTAAACGTGTATCTCGACGAACAATAAATGCTTTTAATGCCTCACCTGTCTTTTCACAAGGCACGCCAATCACAGCAACCAATTCTACTGCAGGATGAGAAGCGATAACCGCTTCAACTTCATTGGGATAGACATTAAACCCAGAAACCAACACCATGTCTTTTTTACGATCCACAATAAACACAAATCCCTTTTCATCCATATAACCAATATCACCTGTACGCAACCAACCCGCTTCATCAATCGCATCATGTGTTTCGCGATCAGCATGCCAATATCCTTTCATCACTTGCGGACCACGCGCCCAAATTTCACCAGTTTGATTTAATGCTAAATCATGCTGCTTTTCATCTCGAATCACCATTTCAGTCGACGGCACTGGCAAACCCACGCTACCTAAAAAATGCGTTGCAGAAATAGGACACAATGTTAAAACAGGACTTGATTCAGTTAACCCATACCCTTCCAAAACAGGCACACCCGTTAACGCTTGCCAACGATCAGCAACCGCTTTTTGCATAGGCATGCCCCCAGAAATAGTGAGCTTTAAAAAAGAAAAATCGATTTTTTCAAAATCAGGGTGATTCATCATAGCGTTAAACAATGTATTTAAGCCGATCATCATTGTCATTTTGCAACGACGTAATGCTTTAACAAATGCATGGGTATCACGGGGATTGGTAATTAATAAGGCTGAAGCGCCCATTGGAAAGATACACATGCCACACACAGTCAAAGAAAAAATATGATACAACGGCAATGCACCTATTAATACACCATGATTTTGCTCTTTTACATCATGAATCCAAGAAACACACTGTAAAACATTCGCAATAATATTACGATGCGTTAAGACCGCGCCTTTTGAACGCCCGGTTGTACCACCGGTATATTGCAAAAATGCAGTATCTTCATTTTTCAAAGCAATCAGCGTGTATCCGCTATTTTTTCCAATTTCTAATGCCTTTTTAAAAAAAACAGCGTGTGGCAAATGATATTTTGGAATGCGACGCTCAACATATTTTGCTGCAAAATTATAAACAGCACCTTTCAACAACCCCAACATATCACCTATTTTTGTAACAACAATATGCTTGATTTTAATGTTGGGTAATGCCGCTTCTAAATGATCCGCAAAATTCTCCAATACCACAATGGTTTCAGCTTCAGCATCATTTAACTGATATGCTAATTCAGATGCGGTATACAAGGGATTAATGTTAACAACGATTAAGCCTGCTTTTAATGCACCAAAAATGGCAATGGGATATTGCAAAATATTTGGCATCATCATCGCGATACGCGACCCCGGCTTTAAATTTAATTCATTTTGCAAAAAAGCAGCGAAGTCTCGAATCGCTATTTTCATATCATGATAAGTAATTGAAACACCAAAATTAGTAAATACAGGACGGTCTGAAAAATCATCCGCATATTTTTCAAATAAATGAACCAACGATGAAAACATATCTGGGTTAATCGTATTTGGAACATCACGCGTATATTGCTGCTGCCAAAATTTTTTTTCCATGCTACCGCTACCGTATTATTTAAAGTCATCCGCACTAAAATCATCAACGTTAATCGCATTCATTTTTGCAACAAACACGCTCGTTAATAGTTTCGCTTCTTCGGTAGAAATAATATTGTTAGCAACAGCCGCTTGAATCCATTCATCTCGTGTTTTAGCGCATATTTCCGAATCACGACGGGCTGCCGCTAATTTTTTCTCCAAGGGTTCAACAGCAATCACTTGTTCCAATATTTTTTCTAATTGCGCTGCTGGGTTATTGTCATTGGGAGTGATATACAAATCTTTTGCCATTCTTGCACGAAAAGGAGTAGGTTCTGTTAACAACTTTGCCACTTTTTCACCCAAACGATCGCAAGGCGGTCTCATGTTTTTTCCACGCGGAAAAATAATGGTATATCGGATTAATTTTGAAACAATCTGATTTGGAAAGTTTAATAAAATGCCATCTAATTGCATTTGCATCTTATATAGTAAATCTTGGCAAATCCATTTTACGACAGGCCATTCTTCACTGGGACAGTTTGCTTCTTCAAAAAATCTCAATACACATGAACCGATATATAAATAACTCAGCAAATCACCATAACGCGCCGATAATTTTTCTGCGCGTTTTAATTCACCGCCCATAAAAATCATGGCCATGTCTGCCATATAAGCCAATGCAGCAGAAAAACGTGAGAATTGTTGATAAAAACGCTTCAACGAATTATTGGGTGCGCGTGACAACCAACCATTCGTTAGCGCTAGAATCGATGCACGCACTTTGTTACTACCGATAAATCCTAAGTGACCAAAAATCGCTTCATCAAACAATTTCAATCCAGCAGCACGATCCGCATGCATCGCGGCATTCATTTCTGCTAAAACATAAGGATGACAACGCACAGCACCTTGTCCGAAAATAATCATCGAACGGGTTAAAATATTGGCACCTTCAACAGTAATACTCACAGGTAATTCAATATAGCCTTGCGCTAAATAATTTTTAGGGCCCATGCAAATACCTTTGCCGCCATGAATATCCATCGCATCATTTACAACATGTCGCGCTGTCTCTGTTGTGTGATATTTTGCAATAGCTGATGCAACCGCAGGACGCATACCTTGATCTAAAGTTGAAACAGTAAAAGTACGTATGGCTTCCATTACATACACATTGACTGTTATGCGTGTTAACGCTTCTTCAATACCACCAAACTTGGCAATTGGCATATGAAATTGTTGCCGAATACGAGCATAAGCACCCGTTGCCAATGCAGCCATACGTGCACCACCCGTCGCCATCGAAGGCAAAGAAATACTGCGACCTGCAGCCAAACACTCCATCAACATGCGCCAACCTTGCCCTGCCATTTTCACACCACCAATGATGGCATCCAATGGAACGATCACATCATGACCTCGTGTTGGACCATTTGGAAATGGGCTATGTAATGGCACATGTCGACGACCAATATCTACATTGGGCAAATGCACTGGCACTAAAGCACAGGTAATACCAAGCGAGGTTTGTTTTCCAATCAAATGATCTGGGTCATATAATTTAAATGCCAAGCCCAGCAAAGTAGCAACCGGCGCTAATGTGATATAACGTTTGTTCCAATTTAATCGGACACACAGTTGTTTCTTACCTTCAAATTCAGCCTCACAAATAACCCCGTTATCTTCAATTGCACCTGCATCCGAACCAGCAACAGGACTTGTCAATGCAAAACAAGGTATATCATCCCCTTTTGCCAAGCGTGGTAAATAATAATTTTTTTGATCTTCAGTTCCGTAACGCAATAATAATTCTGCAGGCCCTAATGAATTTGGCACGCTGGTTAAAATAGCTGCTGCACAACTTGCACTGGCTAATTTGGTAATAATTTGCGAATGTGCGAAATGAGAAAATGCCAATCCGCCAAATTTTTTGGGAATAATCATTCCTAAAAATCCATTTTTACGGAGAAAATCTAATAACGCTGTTGGCATTTCCATTGTATGATGCATTGTCCAGCTATCCACCATACTGCAAAATGCTTCAACAGGCCCATCCATAAATGCGCGTTCTTCATCTGATAAAGTAGAAATTGGAATAGCTTGTAATTTTTTCCAATCTGGCTTGCCTGAAAATAATTCACCTTCCCAACCAACATTACCAGCAGCCAATGCTTCACGTTCTGTATCTGACATCGCCGGCATCACACCACGATAAAATTTAAAAATCGCGCGAGAAACCAAATGTCGACGCAATGGACGAACATTGAGCACAACAAATATCGCAGCATAAACTAACCAAAAAACAGTTAATGTAACGGGATGAAAAGAAGAAAAATAAGTGCAAAGCAACAAGAAAACAGCCATGCTCATTGTCCAAACAGACAACGACGCCCGCTGAAATGACAGTACAACCATTGCTGCTATCCATAAAACAATCCACGTTGCTGTCATTACATTCTCTCCTTGCTGTAAAAATACTTAAGTTGCTAAAAGTAACATAACGGAGAGAAAAAATAATGTCTTTTTTTGCAGATGAGAATCATACTCAATTTCGTACAAAACTAGACCATTTTCAAAGGAAATGATAGATTACTCGCAACCATAATTATTTCTGATCTTAAAATAACCTAAAAGGAAAACACATCGTGTTACCTAGCCTTGCAGTCGTTGAACTTTCTCGATGGCAGTTTGCATTAACTGCATTATTTCATTTTATGTTTGTGCCAATCACTTTGGGACTCACGTGGATTCTGGTTGCAATGGAAGCAGGTTATCTCATTACAGGAAAATCTGTTTATAGAGACATGACTCAATTTTGGGGAAAATTGCTCGCCATTAATTTCGCTATTGGTGTCATCGGCGGGCTTACCATGGAATTTGAATTTGGATTAAATTGGGGTTATTTCTCTCGCATGATTGGCGGCAGCTTCGGACCCGTCCTTGCAATCGAAGGCATCACCGCTTTCATGTTAGAAGCAACGATGTTTGGTTTGTTTTTTTTCTCTTGGGATAAATTAAGTCGCACAGCCCATTTTATTGTTACTTTTTTTATGGCCTTCGGTGCCAGTTTGTCCATTGTAAATATTCTTGCAGCCAATAGCTGGATGCAACACCCCATTTCAACCAGCTTTGATTATCAAAACATGACACTGCAATTACATAGTATTGCAGCATTGTATATGCATCATCTTGCACAAATCCGCATTGGTCATGTTGCCTTTGCTGGATTATTTTTATCATCCATTTTTGTGATGGGCATCAGTGCATTTTATTTATTAAAAAAACAAGATATCGCTTTTGCAAAACGTTCGTTTGCCATCGCGGTTGGTTTTGGATTTATTTGTTCCATCATGGTTGCGTTTTATGGCGATCAAAATGGGCTTGAAGTATCACAAGATGAACCTGAAAAAATGGCGGCTATTGAAGCACAATGGCAAACACAAAAAGCGCCCGCATCTTGGGTCGCAGTTGCTTGGCCTGATCAACAAGCACAGAGAAATTATTTTAGCGTGAAAATTCCCTACGCGCTGAGCTTAATCGCAACACATTCATTAACAGGCACCGTTGAAGGCATTAAACCCATTATTAAAAAATATGAAAAACGCGTTACAAGCGGCATTAAATCCTATAATGCACTACAAAAAATTTGGGCAAAAACAGCAACGCCGGCTGATATACAAACGTATCAAAAACATTTAAATGATTTGGGCTTTGCTTATTTACTAATCCCTTATGATAAAAATATTTCAGCTGCAACACCTGCACAAATTAAGGCTGCCGCAACCAGCGCTATTCCCAATGTGCCCACTGCATTTTGGTCTTTCCGCATTATGGTTGGCTTGTGGGCTATCTTATTTATATTAATCATTTTTGGGTTGGTTTTTACAAATCGCGATACATTAGAAAATCACCCTCTGTTTTTACGACTGTGTGTATGGGCCATTCCGCTACCTTTTATTTGCGCAGAATCAGGCTGGATATTAGCAGAAGTGGGGCGTCAACCTTGGATTATTCATGACATCATGCCTGTATTTATGGGCACATCATCACTGAATGAGGCTTCGCTCATCACGAGCTTGGTTTTATTTTGCTTGTTTTACGGCGTACTCTATGCAGTAGAATTATTTTTGATGTTTAAATTCGCACGCAAAGGTCCGAGCACATTGCACACAGGCAAATATCATTTTGAAAAAAACAATGTTTGATTTGTATTAAATTAAAAGTGGGTGAAAATCATGTTTGAATATGAGTTTTTAAAAATTGCTTGGTGGTTAATTATTGGTGGCGTACTGATGATTTATGCTGCTACGGCGGGCTTTGATGCTGGCATCACCATGTATATGCCTTTTTTACGAAGCGAAACTGATCGACGCACTGTATTAAACGTCAGCGCACCTACTTGGGATGGCAATTTAACCTGGATCGTTTTTGCTGGCGGTGGATTATTTGTTGTTTGGCCTTCTGTTTATAGCCTAGCATTTTCTGGCATGTATGCTGCATTGCTATGTATCTTATTCACCACTTTTTTACGCCCACCTGGTTATGAATATCGCAATAAAATTGATAGCGCAACATGGCGAAAAACCTGGGATTGGGCCTTATTTATCAGCGGTCTGGTTCCCGTGTTTGTATTTGGCGTTGCAATGGGAAATTGTTTTTTAGGATTCCCTTTCCATATTGACCACAACACCTATCGTCAATTTTGGAGCGGTGATTTTTGGGATTTACTTAGCCCATACGCATTATTATCCGGTGCTGTTTCTGTTTTAATGGTATCGATGCACGGCTCAACACTACTGCAACGCCGCACCGAAGGTCATCTCAGAAAATTGGCCTTCAAAGTGCATTTAATCACAGCCATTTTATTACTCATTGGATTTACTGCATCAGGCCTTTTATTAATGTATAACATCATTGGGTATAAATTAATCTCGATAGCAGCAGATCCAACGCAACATCAACTTAGCAATGTTGTACATTCAGGTATCGGCTATTGGATTCAAACTTATGACCAATATCCATGGAAATATTTAGCTCCAGTCGTTGCTTACGCTGGTATCATTGAATCATTATGGGCTGCCTATTATGGATGGTATACAACTGCATTTTGGGCAAGTTGTTTTGCAGTAGGCGGTATTGTCGGTACTGCAGGCGCAACACTTTTCCCCTTTTTAATGCCTTCTTCAACGCACCCTAATGAAAGCTTGATGATTTGGAATGCATCATCCAGTCAATATGCTTTGAATGTCATGTTGTATGTGGGTGTTGTTTTGCTCATTATCATCTTGGGTTACAAAATTTTTGCCTACCATACTATTTGGGGTAAAAAGCCAACGCTTTCTGCTGACGACATTGAAAAAAACAAGCATACATTTTATTAAAAGAGGTTCACCATGTTTTATATCATCTCTGCTGTGGCAATCGTCGTTGCTTTAATTTTTGGCATCATCACTTCACTGAAAGTAGATAAAACTTGCAACGATGAATAAATCAAATTACGCATGGTTAATGACAGAATCAAAGCCAGCGCATCGCTGGCTTTTTCTTTCCATCATGGTCGGCATCCTATCCGGCATTGTTATTATTATTCAATCAAAATTATTATCTACCATTATTGATCAGGTGTATTTACATCACGCAACCCTACATACACTTTCATTGCTTTTAATCGGATTCTGCCTGCTTATTTTTTTACGTGTTGGATTCAGCGCGCTACGTGAAATCATCTCATTTAACAGCGCTAAAACGATCAAAACTAACCTACGTGAAAAATGCTTTGCGCATTTGATGACGCTGGCACCCAATCAACTATCTGCATTAAAAACAGGGGAGCTCACTTCCACGCTAATTGAACAGATTGAAGCATTACATGGATTTTTTGCTGATTATTTTCCACAAATGGTCATTACTGTTGTTTTACCGCTCATTATTTTGATTACTGTTTTTACTCAAAATTGGTTGGCAGGATTGCTCTTATTAATAACTGCACCACTGATTCCTTTGTTTATGGCGCTGATTGGCATGGGCACTGCCAAACTGAATCAAGATAATTTTGAAGCATTATCACGCATGAGTGCCTACTTTTTAGATTTATTACAAGGTCTCACTACGCTTTCATTATTCAATCAAGCGCGTGCGCAATTCAATACCATCCAAACCATTTCAAATGACTATCGTGAAAAAACCATGCGCATTTTACGCATTGCCTTTTTATCCACTGCCACACTTGAATTATTCAGTACCATTTCTATTGCCATTATCGCTGTCTATTTGGGACTGGGGTTATTGGGATTTTTAAAAATTGGATTTAGTGGCGTACACATCACATTAGCACAAGCACTATTTATTTTATTATTAGCGCCCGAATTTTTTATGCCATTGCGACAACTGGGTACATTTTATCATGCACGTGCCGAAGCCATTGGAGCAGCAACTGAAATTATCAACATACTAAAAACAAATTCAAACACAAAAAAACCAAGCAGCCCTGTTTTATTTTCAGAAAAAAATATCCTAATAAACATGGAAGAAGTTGATTTCGCTTACTCTGACAATAAAAAAATACTCGATCACTTCTCGCTCACTGCGCCACAAGGAAGCTGCATTGCTATTACTGGACCCAGTGGTGTTGGAAAATCCACTTTATTGCAATTGATTGCCAAATTTATTTATCCTCAATCAGGCGCTATTTTTGCAAATGGCATTAATATAATGGATATCGATGATGATAGTTGGCGAGAACACATTACCCTATTACATCAACAAATTCGCCTATTTCACGGCTCTATTTTTGACAACATCACACTGGCTAATCTCAACGCATCAAAAAATGAAGTTGAACTGGCAGCACAATTAGCTGGCGTATTAGATTTTACGCAACATCTACCCCAAAAGCTCAACACCCCCATCGGTGAACAAAATTCAGGCTTGTCTGGCGGACAAGCACAACGCGTTGCGCTCGCCCGAATTATTTTAAAAGATACACCGATTGTTTTATTAGATGAGCCCACTTCACACTTAGATAATGCAAACGCAAGTATCATTTTAAATTTGTTGGGAACATGGCGCGGCAAAAAAACAGTCATTATCGCTACACATGATCAAAAAATCGTTGAAATGGTAGACCATGTTTACGAGTTAAAATTACTCGGCGAAAAGAATTAAAAGGCAATCACTTCGATAAACCAAATCGAAAAATAAAAAAATATGATGAAACCACTATTATTTTTTATCAAAAAATTAGCTTGCTACAAAAAAGAACTGGCTGCCGGTATTTTATTGAGCCTGCTTCTCGCTGCGTCCTCAATTGGATTATTGGCTTTATCTGGTTGGTTTATCAGCAGCGCTGCATTTTTTGGGTTAACGGCAGCATCGGCCATTTCTTTTAATTATTTTATCCCAGCAGCCACCATTCGGTTTTTTGCCTTGCTACGCATTTTATCGCGTTATTTTGATCGCGTTATTAATCACGATTTTACATTCAAAATTTTAAGCACATTACGCCTATGGTTTTATGAAAAATTAATCCCGCAAGCACCAGCAAATCTCATCTCTCATCGCAGTGGCGATTTATTAAATGGCATTATTAATGATATTAATACATTAGATCAGCTTTATTTAAATATTTTGTCCCCGATTATAGTCACTGTTTTTCTATTGATTAGTGTAACTGTTTTTATTGCGCAATTTACAATAACACTCGCTTTATGGTTATTGATCATGCTATTGACAACGATTGTTGTGATGCTGCTCTTGGTTTTAAAAAGATCAGAAATAATCGGCGGGAAAATTCAAATTAAAACCGCGGAACTGCGCATAAAAACAATCGATTTTTTACAAGGATTTGTTGATCTGTTGTTATTCACAAAAAAAGAAAAACGACTCGCTGCAATCTTTGAAACCAATGAAGCACTACTGTCAGATCAAAAAGCATTAGCCAAACTAAAAGGAATCACCCTTGGCGGCATGCAATTTTTTTCTGGTATGACTGTTTTGTTAACGTTATTAATTGGCATTCCACTTGTGCGAAATCACATAGTGACTGGCGCGATACTAACCATGATTATCTTACTCATTATCGCTACGTTTGAACAACTCTTAGCATTGCCATTGGCTTTTTTGTCGCTGGGTAAAACCAAACAAGCAGCCAATCGATTACTCAACATGGCGGAATCTAAGCCTGCCATTATTTTTTCGAATACACCCAAAATCATCACGCAATTTGATATTGCACTTAATCAGGTTTCTTTTTCTTATCCAAATCAGAAAATACCTACTCTAAAAAACATAAGCCTGACTATTCCCATGAAAACACAATTGGGTATCATCGGTCCTTCTGGTATAGGCAAAACCACCCTCATTCAATTGCTTGCGCGTATCTGGGATCCCACAAAAGGTGAAATCACTATTGATGGTATCAATTTAAAAAATATTTCTGAATCTGTTTTACGAAAAACCATTACATTGGTAACACAACAAGTTCATATTTTTAATACATCCGTTCGAAATAATTTAACCTTGATGCAAAAAAACATCAGCAATGATCTTTTGTTTTCAGTGCTCGAAAAATTGGAACTGGCTGAACTGGTGCATTCCTTTTCTGAAGGTTTAGATACTGAAATGGGCGAATTTGGTCGCAATTTTTCAGGCGGTCAAATTCGACGCATTGCAATTGCACGCGGTATCTTGCAAAACACACCTGTACTCATTTTAGATGAACCCTCAACTGGTTTGGAAGCAGCACTCATGCAACGCATTTGGAAAAACTGTGAGGTGGATTTCAAACATAAAACCGTTATTATTGCCACACATGATGAAAAATTATTGTCATTGTTAAAAAAAACCCACACGCTGCACAATCAATACTAAAAATTAGGACTGACGCGCTGACAAAAACTCAAGAAAAATAATGAAAATTATTTTCTCTTCCCTTTTGTAAACGCATTGTTATATGAAATATTTTTCCCTCCCTTTGAAAAAGAGAGGTTATGTAACAAAACTTTTTCAAAGAGGAAGGCTTACTCAATCTCTCAACCCCCTCCTTTTTTAAAAAGGGGAAAATTTACCGAGTGAGCTGTTACTAGGTAACGCAAGCAACAACTGTTTTTGAAAATACGGATCTATTTCAACATGGCCACGCACAAACCAAAAACGCGCATCTGCAAAATCACAACATTTTACCGCATCTTTTTCAGTCATGAGAATTACTGCTTCATCAAAAGAAGCAAAATCATTTTTTTGAAATGCATGATGATCCGGAAAAATGGTTTTTGAAAAAATCAGATCGCATGAGCGAAGCGATTGGAAAAAACGCTCTGGATTGCCAATTCCAGCAACAGCTCTTATTTTTTTATTTTTTAATGCTGAAAAAGAGAGCTTTATATTTTCATCTTTAACATTAATAACTTCATCCAAAATAAAGCACATTGTAAAAGCGGGTGCAGAAAATACATTAGGAAATAAATCTCCATTCACAACTAAAAAATTCACTTTATCGAGACGTGTAAGCGGTTCACGCAATGGACCCGCCGGCAAACAAAATCCATTCCCAAAACGACGCGAGCCGTCAATCACAGCTATTTCAATGTCACGCGCAAGCGCATAATGTTGCAAACCATCATCACTAATAACAATATTACAATTTGTTTTAGCTAACAGTTTTTTTGCGCTGACTATTCTTTTTGGCCCCACTACAACTGGCGCAGCTGTATTTTTCGCAATTAAAACTGCTTCATCACCAACCAATTGGGGATTGCTATTTTTATCAACCCATACTGGCCATGTTTTACTTTTTCCACCATAACCACGCAAAATAACACCCGGTTGAAATCCTTGCTTTTCTAATAGCTGAATCAATGCCATCACCAAAGGTGTTTTTCCAGTACCACCCACTGTGATATTGCCAACGACAATCACAGGCACCTGAATTTGATGAGATCGAAATAACTTTATTTTATAAAAAAAATAACGAATGAAAATAATAGCGCGATAAATAAGCGAGAATGGAAATAAGATAATTGAAATAATGTTTTTCTGATACCAACACTTCATAAGCTTATTATCCGTTATCCGAGATCTGGATTCACTCACGCATCACTCTTTAAACTGTGCATGATATAACGCTGCATAAACGCCTTCTGCTTGCAATAATGCACGATGCGTTCCAGTTTCAACAATTTCACCATCATCTAATACAATAATACAATCTGCATTTTCAACGGTGGATAATCGATGCGCGATCACTAATACAGTACGATCTTTCATTAAATCATCTAATGCAGACTGAATATGGCGTTCTGCATGCACATCCAATGAGGCAGTTGCTTCATCCAAAATCAAAATAGGCGCGTCTTTCAATAAAGCACGCGCAATCGCAATACGTTGACGTTGCCCACCCGATAACAACACGCCGTCTTCACCAATCTGGGTATCCAAGCCTGCTGGCATTTGCAAAATAAATTCCATGGCATTTGCCGCAGTTGCAGCAGATATGATTTTATCGCGCTCAACTAAACCACTTGAGCCATAAGCAATATTATTGGCAATAGTATCATCAAACAAAGTCGTGTCTTGTGATACAAATGCAAATTGTTTCCGCAATTCTGCCAAACGATATACATTAATATTGACGCCATCAATACGAATATCCCCCGAATGAATTTCATAAAAACGGGGCAACAAATTCACAAGGGTTGATTTTCCACCACCAGATTTACCTACAATTGCAACGGTTTGACCGGCTTTAACAGAAAAATTTATCTGTTTTAAAACTAACTGTGTCGACGTATCGTATTTAAAATTCACATTGTGAAAAACAATGTCGCCTTTCACTCGCGATAAAGTACGCGTCCCTACATCTTGCTCAACCGTTTCATCTGCCATCTTGAAAATACTTTCTGCCGCAGCAACCCCTTTTTGAATTTCCGTGTTAACCATACTCATACGACGAACCGGTCGCAGCAACGAAATCATGGCCGCTACAATAGCACCAAAGCTACCAGCAGAAATATGCAAAGCTGGATTGGTTGCCACTAATAAAGTAATCGCTATGGGAATAGCCAATAGCAATTGCATAGATGAAGTACCCACTCCATTGGTTACGACAATTTTTAACTCACGTTGTAAATTATTTTTTGTGGCTAATTTGAATTTTTTATTTTCGTACTCTTGTCCACCATATAAGCGCACAACACGATAACCATCAATACCTTCACCTGCAACATGCGTAACATCACCCACGGATTGCTGCACGTTAGCACTCAATCGACGCATACGTACACTACTCCACTTTACTACCCACATAATAAAGGGCGCAATCACAATAAATAACAAAGATAATTTCCAACTCACTACAAACATCACCACAATCAATCCAATGGCTAAGGATGATTCACGTATGATAGTCATCAACGCATCAGAACACGCTTGCGCTACTTGCTCAACGTTATAAACAATAGTCGATAAAATATAACCTGAACCATTACGATCATAAAAAGAAGCCGGTAATTGTAAGAGGCGTGAAAAAATCAATCGACGTAAATCACGCACGACCGTACGCGCCACACGAGAAATACAATAGCTTGAAATAAAACCAGCCATACCACGGATAATGAAAATCCCGAAAATTAAAATAGGCAGCCAATGAATAAAAGAGCGATCTCGCTTGATAAATGATTCATCGATAATGGGCTTAATTAATCCAGTAAAAGTTGCATCTGTACCAGAAACAATAACCGTAGCAATAGCGCCAAATACAAATAGAACCCAATAAGGTTTGGCTGATTGCAATAATCGTTTGTAAGTCTGGAACCCAGTGTGCGTTGAAATATTCATATTGTTTGTGCTCTAAAAAATGCGCATTGTAAAAAACCACTCTCAAATAACACTAACTTGCTTCCTCATAACCAATCATACAGATTTTGATTGATCTGATTTTCATTTATAATTTGCTGCTATTTCGCTGTGCAATTTTACCTGACCATGACGCAAGAATCGAATAAAAACTGCACCATTATCTGCCGTATCGTACACTTTGATCTGGTGTTGCACATATCGCGTCACAACTGATTTTGCAGGCAAATGATAACGATTGTATTTTCCGGCAGAAATAACCGCGTATTTTGGTGAAACCGCTGAAATAAATTTTTCTGAAGATGAGGTGGCGCTGCCATGGTGTGGCGCCAACAATAGCGTTGCATGTAACCAACTGGCATCCTGCCGCAATAAATTGGCTTCCGTTGATTTTTGAATATCGCCTGTTAATAAAGTATCACCACCTGCTCCAGTGATTTTGATCACACACGAACTGTTGTTATCTTCGTACGGCGCATTCCGCGTTGGATTTAATGTGATAAAATTCACCTCATCCCATGTCCAATGCTGACCAACAACGCAAGACCGCGCATGAAAATGCGTTATTAACTTTGGCGCACTTGTAAAGATAGCCCGAACTTGAAAATCTTTTACAATGGCATCGGCACCACCACTGTGATCATTATCACCATGTGAAATTTCTAATCGATCAATACGGCTAACTCCACGATAGCGCAAATAAGGCGCCACAATGGATTCACCCATGTCAAACCCACCTGGCACATGCGAACCCGTATCATATAACATCACGTGATGTGCCGTTTGCACCAAAACCGATAATCCTTGCCCCACGTCAATCACACTGACCCAATAACTGCCCATTCGTGGATGGGCAGTTGGATAAAAAATAAGGGGTAACAATCCAAAACAACCTAAAAAACGCGCTGGTAATTTCCGTGGTGCTAATAAAAAAACCACACCTATCATCGCCAATATAAAAATAAAAGTATGCGGAATGGCCTGATGCCAACTCGAAAAAGACAGCTGCGAAGCAACATTTAAAAATCGCCACAAAGGCAATAAAAATTCTCCTGATATATAAAATAAAAAATGACTCGCAAAATAAAAATGAATCGCAAATAAAATACACCCGAACAAAGTGGTGGGCAACACGACAAAACCAACCCAAGGAATCGCAATTGCATTGGTAAAAAAGGCAATGATTGATGCTTGCTGAAAAAATAAAAACAGCATCGGCAACAATCCAACAATGATTACCACTTGCATTTTAACCCATGAAACAAGGTGTTTTGATGATGTTAAACGGCTGTTCATTGCCCAAGTCAATAAAGCGATGGACGTAAAACTCAGCCAAAAACTCGGTGTAGCTATATTAAATGGATTTAAAAAAAGAATAAGGGTTGCTGCCAAAAAAAATCGACGCCAAACTGTAACATCACGATATAATAGACGAGACAGCATAAAACAAAACAACATAATTGAAGCGCGCTGAGCAGGAATCGCAAATCCAGATAACGCGGTGTAACCCATTGCAGCAAATAATGCCACCATATCCGCAAAGCGCGAAGCCGGTATTTTAAGCAATACACGCGGGAAAAAACGAATAACATAATACATTAAAAAATAAATGATGCTGACCACAAAACCAATATGCAGCCCAGCAATTGCAACAAGGTGATTTGTGCCTGTTTTTTGAAATACCTGCCAATCAGATTCAGTTAAGCCATCGCGCACACCAACAGCTATCGCAGAAATAAAAGCAGCCACAGAAGGATTGCGAATGGCGTGTAAAATTGCTCGATGTATCTTTTCTCGAAAGGTATCAAGAAAATAAGCAGCATCATACCCAAACAATTTATTTTGATTGCCCTTGCTCACCACATACCCTGTTGCTGAAATCTGGTGCTGTTGTAAATAAGCCTGATAATCAAAACCGCCTGGGTTATGCAGGCCAATAGGTGGCTTTAACTTTACTTGTAACTGCCACCGCTGCCCTACGTGTAATGACAACGCTTTCTGATACCAGGCTATTAAAAATACGGCATTTATTTTTTGATCATTAAATTGTGTTGCGTGAAATTGAAATCGGGTGCCATAACCTTTTTTTTCAGGCAATGAATCAATCACTCCACGAATCAGTGCTTTTTTTTGAATCCATAACGAAGGGAATTGCCATTGATTGATTTTAATAATAATGACATGCGCAATAAGGGATAAGCACAAAAAGATTGGTAAAGCATAAGCATGGCTGAATTTTATTTTTTGCATGCTCAATTAGAGCAAAGAAAAAATTAAATTCCTATTCGGGGTTTTTAAAAAACAGGATTTTTGGATCTACCTAAAATCACATCAGCAGCTATCTAAATTTATAATACATAAAATCTAGGTAAATGCTGATGTATTTTATAATATAATGATTTTTTAGCTTGATGCGCTCACATTTAACAAACCGTTTTGCGCATCACACCAATTCAATTACCAGACCGTTACTTCGCCTGTGTCTTTCATAGAAAGTCGCACACGACCTTGACGATCAATTTCAATGACTTTCACATTGATTTCCTGACCTTCTTTCAAATAGTCAGATACATTTTCGACGCGTTGATCAGCAATTTGTGATACGTGAACCAAGCCTTGTTGGTTGGGCGTCACTTCAACAAACGCACCAAAATCGACAATCTTCACTACTTTACCTTTATAAGTAGCGCCCACTTGTAAATCTTCAGTCAATTGACGCACACGTAACTTAGCACGTTCCAAATCGTCACCATTTACAGCAGCGATTTTAACAATACCTTCATCGGAAATATCGATAGTAGAGTTCGTTGATTCTGTTAATTCACGAATCGTTGCGCCCCCTTTACCAATTAAATCACGAATTTTATCCGGATTGATTTTAACCATTTCAACACGAGGCGCATGTTTAGATAATGTGTCACGTGGTTTTTGAATGGCTGCATTCATTTTCTCTAACAAAAACAAACGGGCTTCTTTTGCTTGAGACAACGCAATTTCCATAATTTCTTGAGTAATACCTGTGATTTTAATATCCATTTGTAGTGCCGTCACACCCGCTGCTGTTCCAGCTACTTTAAAATCCATATCGCCCAAATGATCTTCATCACCTAAAATATCAGTTAACACCGCAAAACGATCTTCTTCTTTAATCAATCCCATCGCAATGCCTGCAACCGGCGCTTTAATTGGTACGCCCGCATCCATCAGAGACAAACTCGCACCACAAACCGTTGCCATTGAACTAGAGCCATTTGACTCTGTAATTTCAGACACAACACGCAATGTGTAAGGATAATCTTCACCTGGTAAAACCGCTTTCATTGCACGTTTTGCTAATTTACCGTGGCCAATTTCGCGACGTTTAGGTCCGCTCATCATACCTACTTCACCCACACTGTACGGAGGGAAATTGTAATGCAGCATAAAAGCGTCTTTATATTCACCTTCTAAATCATCAATGGTTTGCGCATCACGCTCTGTACCTAATGTTGTTACAACCAATGCTTGTGTTTCGCCACGCGTGAAAACAGCTGAACCATGTGTACGTGGCAATGCCGTTAATTCGATATCAATTTTGCGAATCGATGTGGTATCGCGCCCATCAATACGTGGCTCACCCGATAAAATTTGATTACGCACAACACGTTTTTCCAATGCATGGAAAACAGTGTTCACATCCGCTTTGCTTGGCGCATTTTCATCAACACAAATCTCAGTAAGCAATTTATCTAAAATCTCACCCAAACGCATCAAACGTTCCACTTTCGTGCGAATTTGATAAGCCGCTTTTACATCAGATTCTACTGCATCAATACGTTGAGCCAACGTAGCATCTGCTTTGTGTGGAGTCCAAGCCCATGTGCGCGTGCCCGCTTCTTTCGCAAAGGCATCAATGGCATCAATAACAACTTGCATTTGTTGATGCCCAAACAATACAGCACCTAACATGACATCTTCTGACAACTGATTCGCTTCTGATTCCACCATCAATACAGCATCACGTGTACCTGCAACAATCAAATCCAACTGTGAATGTTTTTTCACGTCTGCTGAAGCTGGGTTTAATAAGTATTGTCCTTCATGATAACCCACACGCGCTGCCGCTAATGGACCGTGAAATGGCATACCTGTTAATGCCATTGCAGCTGCCGCACCGATAATAGCTGGAACATCTGTTTGCACTGCTGGATCCAATGACAACACCGTTGCCACTACTTGCACTTCATCACGAAATTCACTTGGAAATAAAGGACGAATAGGGCGATCGATCAAGCGTGAAATCAAGGTTTCTTTTTCAGAAGGACGACCTTCACGTTTGAAATAACCACCCGGCACTTTTCCTGCAGCATACGTTTTTTCTTGGTAATTAACCGTTAATGGAAAAAAATCACGACCCGTAACAGGAGATGATTTACCAACTGCTGTAACCAAAACCACGGTATCACCCATAGTGACCCAAACAGCACCATGCGCTTGTCGCGCAATACGTCCAGTTTCTAACGTTACTTGATGTTGGCCATACTGAAAACTTTTTACAATTTTATTCACATTAATTACCTTGAAAAATGAAAATGATTATTTTAACGACGAAGCTTCAAACGCTCAATGAGTTTGCGATAACGTACAGAGTCGGATCGCTCTAAATAAGTGAGTAGCTTGCGGCGCTGGCTTACCAAACGCAATAAACCACGACGAGAGTTAGCATCATGCGTATGCGCTTTGAAGTGCACAGTTAAACAATCGATACGCGCAGAAAGCAATGCGATCTGTACTTCTGGAGAAGCGGTATCTTTTGGATTAGATTGAAATTCTTTAATAACAGCTGATTTATTTGTTGTACTAAATGACATTATTTATTCCTCTTAAAAAACAAGTTAAAAAAACCATGCACCACTGTCATTTGCAGGAACACAGCTTGAAAACGGGGCATTATAGCGGAGGTCTGATGCAAATGCTACAGGCGTTAGTCGTTAACCGAACTTAACCGGCAAATAACCAACAACCTGATTGATTAGTCATTTGACCCCTATTAAATTGATGTCACCATTCATGCATTTTTTCTCCCGCTTCCACTTCCACTTTGCTATGATCATTACCATGATAAAAAGTATTTTCATTAAACCCCTATTTCGTTTTACGCAACAGTCCGAAAACATGGGGCAAGCGCTCATTAATTTTACGCACGATGACTACAATAAAGAATTGGGGCATGCCCTAATTGAAGCCAACAATGATGCAGAAGCCATCAGCGCTTTTTTACGTGAATACAAAGAATCGCCTGAAACATTACGCTCTTATGCAAAAGAAGTAGAACGATTGTTATTATGGTGCATCTATGTTGCAAAAATAAATATTTCCAGTTTGCGTCGCACCCATTTGCAAATCTATCAGGATTTTTTAAAAAATCCTGAACCCAAAAACATCTGGTGTGGCCCCGCCACTTCACGTTTAACCAAAGATGGCGCAATCAATTTAAAATGGCGCGCATTCACAAAAGGGTTAAGTGGGGCATCGATTAATAAATCACTCACGATCCTAGATTCATTTTTTAACTATTTGGTGCAAGCCAATTATTTAATTGGTAACCCACTTGCCGTTGATCGACGCAGAAAAAAAAGACAAACGCGCGTTGCCAATGTCATCGACCGTTACTTAGAAAAAGATGAAATCAATGCCACACTAAACGCCCTATCTGAATTATCCGATAGCGCAGATCATTGTTTTCAATCTATTCGCGCACGTTATATTATTTTACTGTTATTTTATACTGGATTACGCATTGCTGAATCCGCAAAACACACAATGGGTGATTTTAAGCAGCGTGATGATCGCTGGTTTTTACGTGTTATTGGTAAAGGCAATAAATTACGTGAAATTCCAATCCCCGATGTATTGCTTGATGCGCTCGCTGATTTTCGAAAAGCAGTGGGACTGCCATCACCACAACCCCACTTTCAAGAAGCAACACCTTTAATTCCGATGCAAAATTTAACGGGGTCAATTTCCACGCGTCGCATCGATCAAATTTTAAAATGGGCTTTTAATTTAGGCGCGACCCAATTTGAATCAACGGCTCCCCGAAAAGCATCCAAATTACGATCCGCTTCCGCGCATTGGTTGCGCCACAGTTATGTAACTTACTTATTAGAGGCAGGTGCATCACTCAAAGTTGCACAAGAAAACGCGGGACACGCAGATGTCAGCACAACCATGCATTACACACACGTTGCACAAACTGATCGACACGAAGCCACCAACCAATTGAATCTCACTTTGCGAAAAGACACAAAGTAAACAATAAAAAATAACCGCTCATAAAAAACGTTTATTTCAATCCAGTTGGTTTTGGACAAAATGCAACACACTGCGTACTGGCAAACACACTGCCACCACAATTTTCAAAACAAGCACGATAAGTCGATTGACATCCACAGTGATCAGAACAACCGGAATAATCCGCAAAATCACCGACCGTTTCATAATCCGGATTACCTGCGTTTCGTTGTTCGTGATCGTAATGTAAATAAGCTGGCAACGCTTCGAGTTTTGCTTCAGTTCGACACGTTTGCGCCTGTGATCGACAAGTATTTTCGCAATAAGTACGTTTCGTCAAACATCGATTCACGCATTTTTTGCCACGCCAAGAATGGGGCGGCGTGTAACTATAAACAGTTTGATATTCTGGTCCGCATCCTGATAATAAAAAAACACCCGTCATAACAGCCAAACATAAAAAAATAAATTTTGTTTTCATGAAAAATTTCCTGCATAGTTTATTTTAAGCGCAAAGCGCCATCGAGCCGAATCGTTGATCCGTTTAAATATGCATTCTCAATAATATGTCCACATAATTTTGCAAAATCATTTGGATCACCCAATTTTTTTGGGAAAGGCACATCCATCGCTAATTGTGTTTGAATTGCTTCTGTCATACCCATCATCATTGGTGTTTGCATAACACCCGGCGCGATTGTCATCACGCGAATACCAAAACGAGCCAATTCACGTGCTGCTGGCAATGTCATGGCAGCCACACCGCCTTTTGAAGCGCTATAGGCGATTTGCCCAAGCTGTCCTTCAAATGCTGCAATCGATGCGGTGTTAATAATCACGCCCCGCTCACCTTGCTCATTGATGGGATTCTGTGTCGCTATTTTTTCAGATGCCAATCGCAACACATTAAATGTACCAATTAAATTAATTTGTATTACACGCGAAAAATCACTCAGGGGCAACACACCATTTTTTCCCAGCATACGCGCACCATGCACCACACCAGCACACTGAATCACAGCATGAAGGTCAGTTGATATAGAAAGTGCTTGTTTTACAGATGATTCCGAAGTGACATCGCATTCACAGACCAATCCTTTTGTTTCACTGGCAATTTTTTTCAATGCATCCGCATTACAATCCAGTAAAATTATTTTAGCACCACAGCGTGATAATTCGCGCGCTGTTGCTGCACCCAAACCGGATGCCGCACCCGTAATCAAAATCGTTTTATTTTTAATATCCATATTTTCACCCGGTCCTTGTCTTAACCTGCCAAGACTTGTTAACCCATTTTAAAAATGCATTATTTCACAGACACACTGTCTTCCAATTGCGCACAAATTTGTTTAACTGTTTTTTCATCTAAATAAGGATGAAATGGCAAACTCAATACCCGTTTTGCACATCGCTCCGTAATAGGAAAAGATAATTTCTCTGACGAAAGCTTGGCAACAATTGGCTGTTGATGCAATCCAACAGGATAATGCACCGCTGTTGGCACGCCTGCTTTTGATAACTGCGCCACTACATTTTCACGGTCATCTACTTGCACAGTATATTGTGCATACACACTCTTATTGTACGATGCAATCTGCGGTGGCGATAAAAAATCAGGTAATGCAGCGCGATACCAGCTAGCAACCACTTGTCGCTTTGCAATTTCTTTTTCAAAAAACGCTAATTTTTCGATTAAAACAGCTGCCTGTATTGAATCCATTCTGCCATTCATGCCAATTGCGACATGATTATAACGACTCTCTTGTCCATGATTCACAATCAATCGCATTTTTTCCGCAAGCTTATCGTCATTCGTAAAACAAGCGCCACCATCACCATAAGCACCCAATGGTTTGGACGGAAAAAAGCTCGTACATGCGATTTCACTTAACGCACAGGACTTTTTATCTTTATAGGTTGCGCCCAAACTTTGCGCTGCATCTTCAATCACTGGAATGCCATGACGATTAGCAACTGCCTGAATGGTATCCATATCAGCACATTGCCCATACAAACTGACTGGAATAATTGCCTTAGTTTTTGAAGTAATCGCTGCTTCCAATAAAGCAGGATCAATTAAGTAAGTCATTGGATCAATATCAACATAAATGGGTTTTGCACCTAACAAATAAATCACTTCAGCTGTTGCGAAAAAACTAAATGGGGTTGTAATGATTTCATCGCCAGGCTGTACATCTAACGCAAGTAAGGCAACATGTAATGCTGTTGTCCCGCTTGACGCAGCAATGCAGTGTGTCACGCCAACATAGTCCGCCAATTGTTTTTCTAATGTTTCCAGTTCAGGACCAAATAAATATTTTCCATGGTTCAAAACACGAGTGATTGCGGCATCAATTTGAGCTTTATATTCTTGATACTGAGCCTGTAAATCGATAAATTGCATGGCGTTTCCTATTGAAATTGTACTATCATAAAAAATACACTGAAGCCACATGGAGTTATCATGCAACTTTCTCCGATCACCGCACTCTCACCGCTCGATGGACGCTATAGCAAGAAGACGGAAGAATTGCGCCCAATTGTAAGTGAATACGCTCTCATTTTCTACAGATTACAGATTGAAATTGCCTGGCTTGAAACGCTTGCAAAAAACAAAGATATTTCTGAAATAGCGCCACTTACCAAAAGTGAGCAAGCATTTCTTAAAAAAATACTCGGCGACTTTAATGAAAAAGAAGCAACCAAAATTAAAAAAATAGAACATCAAACAAATCACGATGTAAAAGCAGTTGAATACTATCTTCGTGAAAAATGTGAAATGCACAAAACTTTAAAACGACTATCGCCTTGGATTCACTTCGCATGCACCTCTGAAGATATCAATAATCTTGCCTATGCGCTCATGATTAAAAAAACCCGTGACACCATTTTAAAACCCGAATTAGAAAACATCATTAGCCAACTCAACACATTCGCGCACGATACGGCAACTTTTTCAATGTTGTCTCGCACACATGGACAAGCAGCAACACCAACCACACTTGGAAAAGAATTTAAAAATTTTGCTGTTAGATTAAATACACACTACAAACAATGGATGAAAATTCCTATCACTGGAAAATTTAATGGTGCTGTTGGCAATTTTAATGCACATGTAGTGGCTTACCCAAAAGTAAATTGGTTACGCTTATCCAAACAGTTTGTAACATCGTTGGGTTTAGAGTGGAATGCATACACCACACAAATTGAACCGCATGATTACTTAGCGCAATGGCTTAACGCATGGAATATTTGCAACACCATTTTAATCGATTTATCTCGTGATATTTGGGGATATATTTCATTGCGTTATTTCACACAAAAAAAATTGCGCAACGAAGTGGGTTCATCAACTATGCCACATAAAGTCAATCCGATTGATTTTGAAAATGCAGAAGGTAACTTGGGTATCTGCATTGCACTTGCAACCCATCTCTCACAAAAACTACCCATTTCACGCTGGCAACGTGATTTAACTGATTCAACAGTTTTACGAAACTTAGGCAGTATCGCCGGTTATGCTATCGTTGCTTATCATGCTTTATTGAAAGGGTTGAGCAAATTAATTCCCAATCATGTATTACTTAAAAAAGAATTGGATACTCACTGGGAAGTATTAGCAGAACCCATTCAAATGGTCATGCGAAAATATGGTATCAGCGATGCTTACGAACAATTAAAATATTTTTCACGTGGCGAAGCAATAACACAAAAACAAATTAGCCAGTTTATCGATGATTTATCCATCCCTGCGTCAGCAAAAAAACAACTGCAATCGCTGTCGCCAGATAATTACATCGGGTTGGCAATAGTATTAGCAAAAAAATCACTTTAAACTAAACAAATAAAACACGAGTTAAAGTGGAACAAGGATAATGCAATGTGGTTTACTAAAAAATGGCTGCTCAAATTCTTATTGACGCCGATTGTCCCGTCTCGTAGTTATTTATGTGATTTTTCTCGCATTTGTCATGAAGTGCGGCCACCTGATATTCTGTTAATCCAGGGTCGTAACCGCATCAGCCAAATTGTACAACGCATCACGCAAAGCCCGTGGAGTCATGCTGCATTATACATAGGTCATATTCACAACATTGATGATCCCAAGCTGCGTGAATTTGTACAGCAAAATTATAAAGGCCCTTTATCAGAACAATTATTGGTGGAAGCACTGGTGGGTCAAGGCACAATTATCGTACCTATTTCTAAATATAAAAACGAACATATTCGTGTGTGCCGCCCAACTGGATTGTCACATTTAGATTCACAAAGAATAATTAAATACGCTATCAATAGCATTGGGCCAACTTACAATATCCGACATTTTTTTGATCTGGGTCGATTCTTATTGTCTAGTAAATTCATTCCACGTCGCTGGAATTCAAGTTTATTTAAAAAACATGCAGGGAAAGCACGTCAAGACATTTGCTCTGTGATGATTGCAAAAGCATTTGCATCAGTAAAATTTCCGATTTTACCCTTGATTCGTAAAAATGATCAAAAACAACTTGAGATGATTCATCGAAATCCAAAGTTATATACGCCCAGTGATTTTGATTATTCACCTTATTTCGATATTATTAAATATCCGATGATTCCTGTTGCTGGATTTGGTCTTTATCATCACTTGCCTTGGCAAGCAGACCTCATCAGCAACGATGACCAAGGTATTGTACTCAGCGATGAACACAACGAAAACGAGTAATAGCTCACCTTACTCGGCTTTGCTTAGTCCCTCTGCTTCAAGCATGCATCGCAATTTTTTGAGACCTTCAATTTGTAGTTGACGCACCCGTTCACGCGTCAAACCCACCGCCCTACCTACCGCTTCCAACGTGCCGCGATCATGTCCTTCCAGTCCGAAGCGACGCACAATCACTTCACGCTCTCGATCACTTAATGCATGCAGCCATTGCTCAATATGCGCTTCCATATCCTTTTGCTGCACCAAATCAGATGGATTAACGTTATGTTCATCTGCAATCACATCTACTAAAGTTTTTTGACCGTCTTGCATCACAGGTGTATCAATTGAAATAGAATCAGGTGCTAATGCCAATACTTCCCGAATTTCTTCAACGGGCTTGTCAATCATTTCTGCAATTTCTTCTGGTGTTGGCTTATGATTTAATTGCGATGCCAGTTTTTTCCCAGCACGTAAATAAATGTTTAATTCTTTAATCACATGTATGGGTAACCGCACCGTACGACTTTGATTCATAATCGCACGCTCTATTGTTTGACGAATCCACCATGTTGCATAAGTTGAAAATCGAAAACCACGCTCAGGATCAAACTTTTCAACCGCAGTCATCAAACCTAAATTACCTTCTTCAATTAAATCTAAAAATGCCAATCCACGATGACAATAATGTCGTGCGATTTTCACAACCAATCGTAAATTACTTTCAATCATTTTACTGCGTGCTGCTTTAATGCCTTTTTTAACTTGACGTGCAACTCGGAGTTCATCTTTTGCTGATAATAAAGGCTTAAAACCCAGCTCATGCAAATAAATATGCGTAGGATCTCGTGTTTCCCAAGATTCATCATCATGTTTTACTGCTAATTTTTTAGGTGCAGTCGATAAGGCATTGGCACCAACAAATAATGCCTCATGCTCATTGTTTTTTTTTGAAGATTTTTTAGTGCCCACTTTTTTTTTCAAACCTGTTCGTTTTGCTGTTTTTTTTACTTTGGATTTTATAGTTTTTATAATTTTTCTTTTTTTTGCACGACTTTTTTTATGCGATGCATTTTTTTTTGCAACACGAACTGTTTTTTTCTTAACACTCTTTTTTTTAACCGTTTTCTTTTTCACTTTATTTGCATCCATGCAAAAATATTTTAGCGATTCAAATAGGGCAACGGATTTACCGGCACACCATCTCGTCGAATCTCAAAATACAATAAGGTGCGACCCGCATCATTTTGTCCCATGCGTGCAATCACACTACCCGCTTGTACATGCTCGCCCACAGAAACCAAGTTCTGCTGATTAAACGCATAAGCACTTAAATAACTATCGTTGTGCTTAATAATAATCAGATTACCATATCCACGTACACCGTCTCCACTATAAACCACTCGACCACTTGCTGCTGCACGAATAGGCGAACCCTGCTTGCCTGAAATAGAGATGCCGGGATGCCCGCTGGGGCTGCGTGAAAACGACTGAATAAGACGCCCTCGTGTTGGCCAACGCCATTGCGATGAAAATGATACGTGATGTGTTTTTGGTTTTTCAGAAATAAGAGGTTGCATTTGCTGAACTGATTTTTGCATTGACTGGGTATACAACAATGATCGTAGACGTTGATGCGATTGCCTTAAAACCGGATTCACCGCATGACGTGCTGGCGTCGTAGTCATTGTTAAATGTTGACCGAGCGATAACCGATAAGGTGGAACTAAATGATTCGCTGCCGCGAGCGCACGATAATCCAATCCAAACGACCAAGCAATGGAGTAGATCGTATCACTCTTTCTAACAATGTAAGTATTCGATGCGCCTCGTGTTTGATACCAAGCATTCACTACAGGTGCAAGATGTGTTTCTCCACATCCCGTCATGATTAAAGTTAACGGTAAACACAGTGAAAAAAAAAGCCATCGTCGAGACGAACGCATCACACATTCCTTAATCGCTTCACCCAACTGGACAAGACATCAAATGCTTCATAATGTGTAATATCAATACGAAGCGGCGTCACAGACACTTTTCCCTGTCGAACTGCATGAAAATCAGTACCAATACCGGCATCTTGTTCTGCACCTGGCGGACCAACCCAATAAACTGTATGGCCGCGTGGATCAACCTGTCTAATCGTTGGCGCTGCACGATGTCGCGTTCCCAAGCGTGTAATTTCATATCCTTGCAATTCTTCAAAGGGCACATCCGGCACATTCACATTAAGAATTGTTGCGGCAGGCAAAGGTTCTCGCAAAATATGCTGAATAAGCTCACATGCTACTTTAGCAGCTGTCGCATAATGCTCTAATTTTTCACCCGCTAAAGACAATGCAATGGCTGGCAATCCTAAAAAACGACCTTCCATAGCTGCTGCTACTGTACCAGAGTACCAAACATCATCACCTAAATTGGATCCAGCATTAATCCCGGTCACCACCATATCAGGCATGATAGATAATAATCCTGTGATGGCAACGTGCACACAATCTGTTGGTGTGCCTTCTACGCTCACAAAGCCATTTTCCAATGTTTTTAATTGTAATGGCGCTGTTAATGTTAATGAGTTACTCGCACCACTTCGATTACGGTCAGGTGCCACCACATCTATTACCGCTATTTTTTTTATTGCATTCGCTAACGCAACAATCCCTGCTGCATAAACACCGTCATCATTTGAAATTAATACACGTAACATGGAAAACCCCCGCCAACTTCTAATCAGGTACTGTAGTGCGGTTAAGCAGTAATTGCAATATCACGATCCGTGTCGAAATAATGAAAAAAGGTAAGCACATGCGTTCTAAAAATTCATCTGTATTTAAGCCATTTTATGCATACGGCCGAAGTCCTGTCCCTAAAAGTATCGACAAGCTGCAATATCTTCAGTTGTAAATGAATTAAGCCCAATACAAAAATGAAAGCACATAAACCAAACAGCAACCCTTTGTTAAATTATTTAAATAATTTGTTACCTCACAGATTTTAGGATTTATTAAGATTTATTTAATATCACGGCGATACAATGCTTAAAATAGTATCTTTAACGGTGATGATATGAGTCGATCTCCAAGTCCATCTGCGTTTCCAGATGAAGACGCTGCAATTGAAGCGTCGCTTTCTGATAATCCAAAAAGCCATGCTACTGAGAGAGAATGGCTAAAAGAAAAATTACCGGCAGCAAAAGATAAGCTTTTGGGGGTTGAAGCAATTCGCCAGCTTCATAAGAATGGCAGTTGTGTCGTGGCTGCTAGCAAAGCATCACCTTCTCAAGACCTCATCATCCCTTTGCTACACTTGCTACTACCTTTCAATGAGTCTGATGATACTTTTCCATTCTGGCCTGATGCCTATGCCTGTAGTCCAGAAGCGCGTTTACAGTGTGAAGCAGGCGCCCAGATTTTGCGTAAAAAAGAGAATGCACCCGCCGCCAAACTTCTTTTCAATGCTATTTTTAATCATTTGGATTCTGCGCTATCTGATGAAAAAAACAAGCAGGCTCTTTATATTCTGCATAAAGCCTATATTGCTGTATTGCTCAACTCAGGTCGTTATCATGAAGCGATTGCGCATTTTAACACATATTATTTCTGCACCCCTCTGAAGAAAAAAACAGATCTGACTCTTTTTGATTTTCACGGGTTGAATCATGAGACAGCATTTATCGCTGCTGCCGCTGTCATTGCACAGCAAGTTAATAAACAAAATCCAGACCCTTCTGCTTTAACATTTGTCGTTGGCTGGCATACTGATACGAATGAAGAAGGGCCTGTAAAAAGTGGCGTGATGAGCGCTTGCACTTGTCTGGGTTTACCGCTTGTGAAAGATCCTCAAAATAAAGGTAGAGTGTCTGTCACGTTACAACCCAATGCGAGCACTTTTCAGTCTATTCTAACAATTTTAAAAGACTCAAAAAAAATTGATCAATCCGATTCAGGTTCAGACAAACTGCTTCATCTGCAAAACTCAGAGGAACTATTGCGTGGATGGACAGTTCAAATAGAAATGCTAGCATTTTGTAAATTACAACACATGGTTTTATATCAGCATTTTTGTGACAGTGTGAAACAACTAGCCGCTGCTCGTGCTGATGAACTTAAGAAAATGCATAAAGCATGCTTTCAGCCACTTATAAAAAAACAGGCTTTAGAGGATGATGCAGAGACAGCGTATTACGAAATAGAGGGTGATTACCATACAGAAACAAACTACCTGGAAGAATATCGAAGACGACTTTATGTAAAGCTAAATGAAGATACAGCTAGGACTGCAGTGTCTGAAGAAGCGTCTGCCTCTTATAAAGCGCTTAGTGAATATTTTAGAAAGACGCTATTTAGTGAGCTTCATAAGCAAGAAAAGCGGTCTCGCGAGACCTTAAACGAAGGAGAGCAATCTGAACGCCAAACCTTTTTTGATCGAATGGGATTACATAAAAATGAGGAATTTGAACGTCAAACTATTTTTTCTCAAGCGCTTTCTTATTATAGTGAGCAACAGGCTATTTTATTAAGGGAAGCGCGCCTTCAGGAAATTCTAATAAAATTAACATCTGAAGATAAAACACCTGTTTTTTCTTTTTATGCAATTTCTTTCTTTGCATTGACAATACTTAATATGGGCCAGTTAAGATATAGTTCTGAAAAATCAGCACGAGTAGATCAAATAATTATTTTTATATTGTCTGCAGTATTGATGATTACTAACCCATCTCAGCCTAATTTTAATTTTTTATTTTCCCTGCAAATCATTGCTGCTTTTTGTAATCTTGCATTCTTTTTCTTGACTGCAAAGCAAGCACCACAAGATCCCGCACCCCTTGGAATCATCAAATTTGAGCCTGAGATCCATTCATTACTATTAAATTGCTTAAAAAATTCTTTTCTCAGTTATCCAGCAACATTCGAACCAGAAGCATTGCAATTAGCATTGGAAATATATTTTCATGTTGTTTATGGAAATAAGCACTTCGATTTAGTTGCGCCTATGATGCTAGAAGGTGTCAAGCAGGTAGAAGAGACAAAAGAGATCATTGCCAATATGAGGAAGATAATTGCAAACACACTTAAGGAATTTGTGAGTTTTTGCCAAAAACCAGCTTCAGAGAGACAGGCTATTCATTATGGAAGGCTTTTTCTAAGTCGAATAGGTGAAAATGCAAGAGAGTATGACAAAGAGCAAGAACGCTTTTCTAGCAATAACCCTGATTATGAGTTTACTACGTAGCGCCGCTAGACTGGTAATGGATCTCGTTTTATTTCACACCTCATCACAACAATTTGTCGGCAATTAATAAATCCTCTGGAAACGTGATTTTAATATTACTTGCGTTACCTAAAATCATTTTGGGCTTAAATCCAGCTAGCTCTATCGCGCTTGATTCATCGGTTACGATTTTATTGTCGGATAAAGCTTTTTCAATTGCCTTTTTTAATAAGGCAAAACGAAAACATTGCGGTGTTTGCGCTAGCCAAATTTGTTCGCGCGAGATCGTTTCAATCACCTCATCATTTTTACTGATGCGTTTTAAAGTATCCACAGCAGGCATCCCCAACAATCCGCCTATTTGATGATCTTTTAATTCTGATAATAAATGCGTGATGTCATCCGCATGCAAACAGGGTCTGGCTGCATCATGCACTAATACAAAATCATTTTTATCTGAAAAATCAGCTAAAAAATCCAAACCCAATAAAACGGAATGCACGCGTTCTCGCCCACCAATCACAGTTAATATTTTTTCAGGATGATCTAATTTTAAGGTTGGCCACCAATGATCTTGCGCGTGCAAAACCACAATCACTTTTTCAATCTGCGCATGTGACGCAAATAAATTGACAACTCGCTGCAAAATTGTTTCTTTGCCTAACATTAAATATTGCTTGGGTTTATCAGCATGAACGCGTAGACCAATACCTGCCGCAGGGATAATTGCAAAATATTTCATGGGTTCTACCTCTTTAACAACAAAAAAAGTGAAGTAAACTGTTGAACTGAAAAACCAGACTTAAAGTCATACTATTTATTAACTACCTGATAAAACACTTCGCCTTTTTTCACCATGCCCAAATCATTTCGTGCTCGCGCTTCGATAGCGGCATCCCCATTTTGTAAATCGTTTACTTGCGCAATGAGCAATTGATTTTGCTGATCTAACTTTGCATTCACTTTTTGCTGCTGTGCAATATTTTTTTTCATTTGCCACACCGTTTTCATGCCGCCATCGGAAAACCAAAACTCATACTGCAGCAACACAAGCAACAGAAGCAATGCACCAAAAATAAATCTCATGAGTTATATTCCTATCACACACGAACCGGAAACGCGTCGACACCAGCATAGGGCGCATGATCACGCAGCTCTCTTTCAATGTGCAACAAACGATTGTATTTTGCAATACGGTCAGAACGAGAAAGCGATCCTGTCTTAATTTGTCCTGCAGCAGTGGCTACCGCCAAATCGGCAATGGTCGTATCTTCTGTTTCTCCAGAACGATGTGAAATCACAACACCATAATGATTTTGTTTTGCCAATCCAATCGTAGCTAACGTTTCTGTTAACGTGCCAATTTGATTTAATTTTACCAACACTGCATTGGCTGTTTTTTTCTCAATGGCTTTTGATAAAATTTTAGCATTAGTCACAAAAATATCATCGCCCACCAACTGCACTTTTTTACCCAATCGTTTTGTTAATTGTTGCCAACCTGGCCAATCATTCTCAGCCAATCCATCTTCAATGGAAATAATTGGAAATGCTTTAACCCAATTTTCTAATACAGCAATCATATCATTGGCATCGCATTTTTTAGATTCAAAATGATAAACCCCATCACGATAAAATTCCGTACTGGCCACATCTAATCCCAAATAAATCTCTTTTCCTGCAATATAGCCGGATTTTTCAATAGCCAACATCATTAATTCAAGCGCGGCTTCATGGCTTTTCAAATTAGGCGCAAAACCCCCTTCATCGCCTACTGCCGTTGAATATTTTTTCGCAGCCAGTAATTTTTTTAGTGTGTGAAAAATTTCAGAACCTGCGCGCACACTATCTGAAAAAGTATTTATTCCAGCAGGAATAATCATAAATTCTTGAATATCCAATTTATTATTCGCATGCGCACCACCATTGATGATATTCATCATTGGTACAGGCATAGTGAATGGACCTACGCCGCCCAAATAACGATACAAGGGTTCATTTTTTTCATTTGCAGCTGCATGCGCAACAGCCAATGACACACCTAAAATCGCATTCGCCCCCAATCGACTTTTATTTTCCGTGCCATCCAACTCAATCATCCAATGATCAACATCTTCTTGTGAATCTGGATTTTTTCCGTGTAATTCTCGATTGATTTCACCATTCACAAAAGCGACTGCTTTTAAAACACCTTTGCCATGATAACGTTTTGGATCACCATCACGTAATTCCAATGCTTCATGCGAACCCGTTGACGCACCTGATGGCACAGCAGCAATACCCACCGCGCCTGATGACAATGTCACACTCACCTGCAAAGTGGGATTGCCACGCGAATCTAAAATTTCGAGTGCTTGAATACTAGAGATAACAGACATGAATTTTCCTTAATGCAGTGAGATATTATTTACGATTTAACGACACCATCTATCTCTTTCAATATCGTTAACAATGATTTCATCTTTGATAATGGCCAATTATTTGGACCATCGCTTAATGCTTTATCAGGATCAGGATGCGTTTCCATAAATAATCCAGCAACACCGACTGCAACTGCTGCGCGCGCAAGTACGGGCACAAATTCACGTTGACCGCCGGATGTGGCACCTTGTCCGCCGGGTAATTGCACAGAATGCGTTGCATCAAACACCACAGGACAATTCGTTTCGCGCATAATAGCAAGTGATCGCATATCAGAAACCAAATTGTTATAGCCAAATGACACACCTCGTTCACACACCATCACTTGATCGTTACCCGCTGCTTTTGCCTTTTCAACAACATGCTTCATATCCCAAGGCGCTAAAAATTGCCCTTTTTTAATATTCACTGGCAAGCCACATTGCATCACACTTTGAATAAAATTGGTTTGTCTGCATAAAAATGCGGGGGTTTGCAATACATCCACCACTGTTGACACTTCATGTAACGGCGTATCTTCATGCACATCTGTTAAAACCGGCACACCAATTTGTTTTTTTACTTTTTCTAAAATCTGCATGCCTTTTTCTAAACCGGGACCACGAAAACTGGCATGCGAAGAACGATTGGCTTTATCAAATGACGATTTAAAAATAAAATTAATGTTTAACGCATCTGTGATTGCTTTTAATTGACCGGCCACATCCAACACCAACGCTTCGCTTTCAATCACACAAGGACCTGCAATGAGGAAAAAAGGTTTGTCATTGCCAGCTGTAAAATGGGTGAGTTTCATTATGTACTCCGATGTGTTTGAAGTGCTGCTTTTATAAAATCAGTAAAAAGTGGATGACCATCACGCGGATTAGAGGTAAATTCTGGGTGAAACTGACAAGCAATAAACCAAGGATGATGGGGTAATTCAATGGTTTCAACCAAATCATTTTCTGTTGATCGACTAGAAACAACCAATCCAGCTTTTTCTAATTGCGGCAACAACGTATTGTTCACTTCATAACGATGACGATGACGCTCTGCAATTATCTTTTTTTTATAAATTTTTTCAAGCAAGGTATTTTTTTCAATCGTACACTCCTGCGCACCTAATCGCATGGTGCCACCCAAATCACTTTTTTCATCGCGTTTTTCAAGTTTACCAGAATAATCAACCCATTCATTCACCAAGGCAATCACGGGAAACGGGGTTTTTTGATCAAATTCACTGCTGTTCGCATTTTTCAAATTGGCAACGTGTCGTGCAAATTCAATTACAGCGATTTGTAATCCTAAACAAATACCCAAATAAGGAATGCGATTTTCACGCGCGTATTGTGTTGCAATGATTTTTCCTTCAATGCCACGCATACCAAATCCACCAGGCACTAAAATAGCATGAACCGATTTTAATTGTTCGTGTACGGTTTCTGCTGTTAATGCTTCTGCATCAAAATAAACGATTTCAACGCGCGAATCCGTTTGAATGCCGGCATGAATCAATGCTTCATTTAATGACTTATAGGAATCCGCAAAATCGGTGTATTTACCCACCATGGCAACCTTAACATTCTCGTTGGGATGCTGATGACGCATGACTACTTTTTCCCACTCACTAAAATCAGCGGGCCGATTTTGCAAACGTAATTTCTCACATACGCGATTACCCAATCCTTCATGATCCAACAGCATGGGTATTTCGTAAATACTACTCACATCAGGCAATGTAATCACATCTTGCAAAAATACATTCGTAAATAAAGCAATTTTTTCACGTTGTGATTGCGGGATCGGCGTTTCGGAACGACACACCAAAATATCAGGCTGAATACCAATAGAACGCAATTCTTTCACCGAATGTTGTGTTGGTTTTGTTTTAGTCTCACCGGCGGTTGGAATATAAGGTACTAGCGTTAAATGAATAAATAAAACATTTTCTGCCCCAAGCTCAACACGCATTTGTCGAATGGCTTCTAGAAAGGGCAATGATTCGATGTCTCCGACTGTTCCGCCAATTTCAACCAGTGCAATATCCGCGTCACCAGCACCTTGTCGAATTTTATGTTTAATTTCATCCGTAATATGTGGAATCACTTGCACCGTACCACCCAAGTAATCACCATGACGTTCTTTTGCAATGACATCGGCGTACACACGACCCGAAGTAAAGTTATTTTTTTTTGACATTCGTGTACGCACAAAACGTTCATAATGCCCGAGGTCTAAATCCGTTTCAGCACCATCTGCTGTCACAAAAACTTCACCATGCTGAAATGGACTCATCGTGCCAGGATCAACATTAATGTACGGATCTAATTTTAATAAGGTTACTGTGAAGGCTTTGGCTTCAAGAATTGCGCCCAATGAGGCGCTCGTAATGCCTTTTCCTAAAGAAGAAACAACACCACCAGTGATAAAAATATAACGTGTCATAAAATAAATAATCCCGTTTTATAAATCATTAAAACGGGAGTTGATTATACGGCAGGTTATCCAAAATTGATAGCTGAAATAAAATAGTCGTTTTGCTGCATGTAAAGCTGCTGCTTGTGATGAAAAATATACCGCATAATGCAGACCACACGTTAATTTTGTACAATTTCAATGAGATGCTATAGTTTTGCAACAAGGACAGTTTTTATGCCATTTAATATGATCGAGAGTTTTTTAATCATCCTGTTTGCTGCCTTGTTCATCACTGTCATTTTTCGTCATTTAAAAATTCCCATTATTCTTGGGTATGTCATCGTCGGTATTTTAGTGGGTCCTCAAGTTTTTGGTTGGCTAACAAATACAGCCATTATTAAAGATTTAGCTGAATTTGGGGTTGTTCTGTTGATGTTCACCGTAGGGTTAGAATTTTCCTTACGCAAGTTATTTTCCTTACGCTACGCGGTATTTGTACTGGGAGGTTTGCAAGTCATCATCAGCATTCTACTAACAATGCTCATCGGCATGGCTTACAACATGCCCACTATTTCTGCGCTCGTGATTGGCTGTATTGTTGCCATGTCCTCAACTGCAATTGTGATAAAACAATTGTCTGATCAAGCTGAATTGGATACACAACACGGCAGAAATGCGATTGGTATTTTATTGTTTCAGGATCTGGCTGTTATTCCCATGCTCATTTTTATTACATCCAGCATGCAACCAGAAACGCACTCGATTGGTACCACTTTATTATTAACACTGCTCAAGAGTGTCATTGCCATTGCACTGATCTTAGCGTTAGGAAAATGGGCACTGCGACCTTTATTTCAAATGATTGCAAAAACAAAAACCATTGAACTCTTCACGTTAAGTGTTTTATTCGTCGCTATTGGTTCAGCATGGCTGACACATGCTTTAGATTTGTCATTCGCACTCGGCGCTTTTTTAGCTGGAATCATGTTGGCGGAATGTGAACATAAACATCAAATAAAAAATGAAATACGCCCTTTTCGCGATATTTTATTGGCTTTATTTTTTATCTCTACTGGTATGTTAGTCAATATTACAACATGGGCAAAATCATGGTTTTGGATTTTATTACTTGTCATTGGATTGATGCTCGCTAAAACCCTGCTTATTATCTTGCTCAGTAAATTATCTAAATACAACTGGGAAACGTCATTAAAAACAGGGCTGATATTAGCGCAAGGCGGAGAATTTGGGTTTGCCATATTATCATTGGCACTTGCCAATCATTTACTGCCAACCGATTGGGGGCAATCCATATTAGCAGCATTGATGATTTCTTTTGCGTTTGCGCCAGCCATCATTCGCTACAACGCAGCTTTAATAAAATTTTTATTGCTACCACCGCGCTAACTTGTCAACGTTGCACCCAGATGACACAATGCTTGCCATCTGTTATTGCTCAAGGAAAAAATCATGTCCGACATTCAGCAAAAAATCAAAAATAATTTCAGTAAAATCAGCGAGCAATGGGATAACGATATTATTCCGCAATTAGAAGATTATATTCGTATTCCCTGCCAATCACCGATGTTTGATAAAAATTGGCAAGCCAATGGGCACATGATGAAAGCCATGCAATTATTAAAAAATTGGTGTGAAAAACAAAACATCAAACAGCAAACAATCGAGTTAATCGAAATTGAAAACCGCACACCCGTCATGTTGATTGATATTCCAGGTGATGCTGATAAAACCATTTTGCTCTATGGACACATGGACAAACAACCCGAAATGGTGGGTTGGGATGACGGGCTTGGTGCATGGAACCCGGTTATCAAAGAGGGGAAATTATATGGTCGTGGTGGCGCTGATGACGGATATGCTGTTTTTTCAGCATTAAATGCGATTGCGTACTTACAATCATTGGATATTCCTCATGCCCATTGCGTTGTATTAATTGAAGCAAGCGAAGAGAGTGGCAGCTGTGATTTACCACCTTATTTAAAATTACTCGAACAAAAAATCGGCGAACCCGACTTGGTCATTTGTTTGGATTCCGAATCAGGAAATTATGATCAATTATGGGGAACCACTTCACTGCGGGGATTAATCGGCGGTGATTTACATATTGATACACTACGCAACGGTATTCATTCTGGCTATGGCAGCGGTGTCGCACCCTCTGTTTTTCATATTTTACGACAGCTACTCGATCGCATCGAAGATTCAAATAACGGCAAAATTCAAATTGATGATTTATTCGTAACAATCCCTGAAAGTCGTTTAAAACAAATTAAAGAAACGGCTGCGGCACTCGGCAATGATTTTATTCAAGGCATTCCATTTCTAGAAGGGGTGCAACCGTTGTGTCATGATACAGCGGAACTCATTTTAAATCGCACATGGCGCCCTGCCTTATCGATTGTTGGTATCGATGGTGCACCCGCTACCTCTAATGCGGGCAATGTCACCTTGCCCAACTTAAGCGTCAAATTATCTTTACGCGTTCCACCTACTTGTGATGCAAAAAAAGCCAGCGCCGCCCTAAAAACCATTTTAGAAAATGATCCGCCTTTCGGAGCAAAAGTTTCATACGAGGTAGAAAAAGATGCACGTGGTTGGAACTCACCTGAACTGGCACCTTGGTTATCCAATGCAAGCGATCAGGCATCACAATTATTTTTTGGTAAAAATACAGCCTATTTAGGCATTGGCGGCACCATTCCATTTATGGGTATGCTCAACGAAAAATTTCCCAAAGCACAATTTTTAATTACGGGCGTGCTTGGACCTCAATCTAACGCGCATGGGCCTAATGAATTTCTTCATATAGATTATGTAAAAAAATTAACGGGATGTGTTGCATCAGTAATTGCGGCACATTTTGAAAAAGATAGCAGGGATTATGTTTAATTTATTTTTTCATAAAAAAAAACATCAAAGCTACGAAAGAAACGACTGGCAAAATACAGTTCAATATATAAGAAAATATGGCACACCTGAAGAAATAGCGTTATATCAAGCTATATTTTTAAAAAAGAACAAAATAACGCCCAACGTTGTAAAAATAGCTTGGATGATATTACAAAGCATTTATACACGAAACAGGAACTACACAGCAGCAGAAACCATAGAAAAATGTATTGCTGCACATTGCCAATTGCACTGTCGCAAAATGTAATAATAAAAAATTGAGTTGCTCAACTCACCATCGATGAAATGCTGGATGTGTTTCATCAACCGCAACAAATATACCTGTACACGTATCGCATAATTGATCATTTGCAAACAATTCGCCATACACGGTGATTTTGTTTTTCTCAATGGATTTTAAGACAGCGATTAATGTTAATGCTGTGTTCATCGGTGTTGGGCGTTTTAATTGAACATGATATTCGGCCGTTACTGTGCATGGCGGCACAGTGAATTGATTGTCTCGCATAAAAAAATAACTGGCTGCCCAATTACAATGGCAATCTAGCAGTGTGCCAATAATCCCGCCATTTAACACATTCGGAAATGCATGATGAAATGGCTGTGGCGTAAAATGTGCAATCACTTGCTCACCTTCCACAAAACTTTTTATCTGTAACCCTTGCTGATTTGCTGGACCGCAACCAAAACAAATACTTGTTGATGCAAATTGATCCTGCAATGCTTTTTTCTCACTCACAGCCAAATTCCTTAAATATTTTTAAAAATAACCCATTTTTATACACCGCCTCAATTCGCGATACACCGCAATAGAAAATTGATCTGAAAATAGCACGATACTTTTTTTGTGTTTTGATGACAATAACTGAAAATGTAAAATCATGATATGACGAAACATCACGCTGTCTCCCAACAGCGTAGCGCGCACCACTTGATCATGCGACAAGTATAAAATCCATTCGCGCTCTTTTGAAAACAGGAGTGCGCATATGGTTGAACGCGCATAAAAAAGAGAATATGCAGTTAAAACAAGCACGCTGATCAACAGCATAAAAAACAACCACCCGGAAAAAGAAATCCAAATACAGATTAATGCAAAAATAAACAGCAGCATCACATTCAAAAAAAAGAGAAGGGATGCTGACGGTTGAAATAATTTTATATATTGACCCATGCATCAAAAGTGTACACAAGATTGACAGATGAACAATACAGTAATGCATAAAGTCTGATCTAGGAGCACTCGCTCCCCCCATTATATTTTGTTATGATTCGTCGACTCAAATGGAAATGGAATATTTTATGTCACCACATCCTGCAAAAATCATTTACCTTGATGGAACACGTTTATATCGCGCTATCGTTGCTGGTATTCGCCAAGTCATTTCAAAACAAGAGCATTTGAATAACATTAACGTATTTCCTGTCCCTGATCGTGATACGGGCACCAACATGGCGCTCACACTAAGCGCAATCTTGGAAGGTGCTTACTCGCATCACAATGCACATATCCATGAATTATTAAACACGGTTGCGGATTCTGCATTAAATGGCGCACGCGGTAATTCAGGTGCTATTTTAGCGCAATTTTTTCAAGGATTAAGCGAAGGCGCTAAAACAGTTGATAAAGAAATGACAACTAAAAATTTTGTTGCCGCAATTGCAACCGCTGTGAACTTTGCGCACAAAGCATTATCTCAACGCAAAGAAGGCACCATCCTCACCATCATGCGTGATTTTTCGGATGAAATTACACATCAACAGTTGGCCAATAACGAATTAGATTTTGTTACTTTATTATCCTCAGGTATTGAGCGCGCTCAAAAATCACTGCAACACACCATTCAGCAACTCAAAGAATTAAAAAAAGCAGGTGTTGTGGATGCGGGCGCACAAGGCTTTGTTGAATTTCTCAATGGGATTTATTATTTTGTCCTGAATGGCTCAATCAAAAAACTACATGATGAGCTAGCAGAAATAACGGTTATTCAACCAATCGATGACACACCTCACGAAATCGATGAACGTTATCGTTTCTGCACAGAATGCTTAATTAATAAAAAAGATTTACGCAATATTGATCAAGATGAATTGCGCCAAATCCTCGACGAATTGGGCAATAGTTTAATTATCGCAGGATCACAATCTAAAACAAAAATTCACATTCACACCAACAACCCTTCAAATGTGTTTGAAGTATGCCGACAATATGGTGATGTGTCCGGCGAAAAAGCAGATGACATGATCAAGCAACAAAAATCATTTGCCAATCGGAAAACACGCGTCGCGATACTCACTGACTCGGCTGCCGACCTACCCCCAGAAATTATTTCACAAATGCATATTCATGTTGTACCGCTTGTTATTAATTTCGGACAACACACTTTTCTTGATAAAATTTCAATCACGCCAGAAGAATTTCATCAAGCATTAAAAAACAAAGCCATTCACCCCACTACATCACAACCCAGCTTTGGAGATTTTCACAGACAATATCAATATCTCGCTACGCACTTTGATGCAATTATTGCGCTACATATTCCTCGATCCATTAGCGGGACTGTATCCGCTTCTGAAAAAGCAGCAGAAAAAATTAACGGCGAAACAAAAATTACAGTAATAGATACAATTAATGTATCATCAGCACAAGGCTTGATTGTGTTATATGCAGCAGAAGCATCGCAAGCTGGTCATACTCATGACGATATCGTTAGCATGACAAAAGAAATGATTTCAAAAACAGACTATTTTGCAGCCATTACACAACTTGATTTTCTGGTGCGCGGCGGTAGATTATCCCTTAAATTAAAAAAAATAATGGATTTTTTTAAAATTTCTCCGCTTGCCACCATTACAAAAAATGGCACTGTCAAACCACACCGCTTAATATGGGGCAGAAAAAACTTATCTGGTAAATTATTTTGTTTTACCAAAAAAAAGCTGGATCGTGATAAAAAATATCGTCTATCCATCGTACATACTGATTTAGAAAATGAAGCACAGCAATTGGCTACATTACTCAAACAGCATTTTTCAGATCAAATTGATCAGCTGTTTGTGCTACCGTGTTGCGCCAGCTTGGCTGTACATGCAGGACCTAATGCATTAGGTATTGCCATTCAAGAATACACGCCTATTCCATCCGTTATTACAACCATCAATTCAACAACAAAAGAAAAAGAAAATTATGCTACAGTTGAGTGACATCACATTACGCCGCGGCACCAAAGTATTATTGGAAGAAACATCACTTCGCTTAGATGTGGGATATAAAGCTGGATTAATTGGTAAAAATGGCGCAGGCAAAACCTCATTATTAAAATTGATCATGCATGAACTGCAAGAAGATCACGGTAAGATTTTTCTACCCAATGCATGGCAAATTGCACATTTATCACAAGAACTACCCGAAACAAAAGAAACTGCTTTTGCATTTGTACGTGCCGGCGATATTGCATGGGTCACCCTACAAGCAAAAATAACAGAAGCAGAACAAAAAAATGATGGGATGGCCATCGGTAACTTGCTTGCAGAATTAGAAAGCATTGATGGTTACCGCATTGACTCACGTGTTGCCATTGTTTTAAAAGGATTGGGGTTTTCAGATGCGGAACTAGAAAGACCCGTTAAATCTTTTTCAGGTGGCTGGCAGATGCGTTTACAGCTAGCACGTGTATTAATGTCACGCGCTGATTTATTATTACTCGATGAACCAACAAACCATTTGGATTTTGAAACAATCGCATGGCTTACACAATGGGCAAGAGAATACAAAGGCACCTGCATGATCATTTCACATGATCGTTATTTTTTAGATGAAGTAACAACACACACCATTCAATTGGCCAATCAAAAATTGAAATTATTTCAAGGTAATTATTCTTCATTTGCAAGACAATTTGAAGAAGCGCTCATGCTCCAAGAAAAAATGAATACCAAGATTTTAAAAAAACGAGCACATTTACAGAAATTCATTGATCGATTTGGCGCAAAAGCATCAAAAGCCAAACAAGCACAAAGCCGAGCAAAAGCGTTAGAAAAATTAAGCGTTTCTGCCGATTGGCAAGAAGATGACAACCATATTTCCTTTGAATTTTTTGAACCGAAATCAACAGGCTACCCCACCATTTCGATTCGCGCTGACTTTGGCTATCAAGACAAAGTGATTTTGCATGATGTCAGCTTAAATTTAGCAGAAGGCGATCGAATTGGCGTCATTGGTATCAATGGCAGTGGGAAATCCACCTTATTAAAATCCATCGCACGACAAATTCACCCTATCAAAGGCGAAATGAATTTTCATCCGCAAACCAACATTGGTTATTTTTCACAAGATCAAGTTGATATGTTGCATTTAGATGAAACACCGCTTGATCATTTTAAAACACTATTTCCAGAAGTATCCGAATCCGCAGCACGTGGATTTTTAGGACGCTTTGGTTTTAGCAGTGATCGTGTATTTCAGCAAGTTGATTTATTTTCTGGCGGTGAAAAGGCACGCTTGGCATTGGCTTTATTAATTTGGAAAAAACCAAATGTATTATTACTTGATGAACCAACCAATCATTTAGATATGCATATTCGTGAAGCATTAATTATTGCATTAGAAAGCTTTACTGGCGCATTACTATTGGTATCGCATGATCGTTATTTTATTGAATGTTCTGTAGATAGCCTATGGTTAGTTAATCAGGGAACGGTCAGTGTTTATGATGGCACGCTTGCTGATTATGAGGTTTCACAACTCGCAACCCATCCAACACATGCACATACTAAAAAAATGACCACTAAAGTCATCAACAAAGATGCTAAAAAAATCATTCAACAAATTGAACGAGACATTGTAGCTCTCGAAAATAAAATGCAAAAAATTGAAAAAGAATTGGCTGATCCCGCATTATATGAAAAAAACAATGCTGATAAATTAAAACAATTATCACAACAGCAAGCACAGCTGAAAAAAGAAATTGAAACGAAAGAAAAAGAATGGATGGCATTAACTTAAAAAAATGAATGCCTTTTGCGAGAGCGTATATGAAAATTATTTGCATCGGTAGAAATTATCAAGAACACGCGCGTGAATTAAATAATGCGATTCCAACTGAGCCTGTTATTTTTTTAAAACCCGAAACAGCACTTTTAACAAATAATCGGCCATTTATCTATCCGAGCTTCTCAAAAAATATCCATCATGAAATTGAAGTGGTATTAAAAATAGATAAAACAGGAAAAAATTTTAATGCTATTGGTATTGGCATTGATTTTACTGCGCGCGATATTCAAGATCACTGCAAAAAAAATGGGTTGCCATGGGAAAAAGCGAAAGCGTTTGACCATTCCGCTGTGATCAGTAATTTTATTTCAAAGGAAAAATTTCAAGACTTAAGTCATCTTCATTTTTCACTCGACATTAACGGCAAAAAAGTACAAAGCGGTAACACAGCCGATATGATTTTTTCTTTTGAAACATTACTGAAAGCAATATCACGTTACTTTACGCTTCAAGAAAATGATTTGATTTTTACGGGCACGCCAGCTGGCGTAGGCGCAGTACATCATGGCGATACATTAACAGGTTACCTTGAAAGTCAGGCGATACTGCATTTTGTTATTCAATAAAAATGACTAGCCATGTGTTCATCAAGTCGAACTGAGATTCACCAAGATCAAAAGATCCTATCGATTTACGCTTTGCCATGGATTATCATAAACATCAGCAACAACGCTACTTGCTGGTGGGTTGTATATCATATTTAATTTGGAGATAAACTGAAATGAAACACTTAAAACTACTATCAACTTGCATTGTTATATCATTAGCGGTTGTGCTTACCGGCTGCCACACTGTGTACGGTGTAGGACAGGATCTTCAAGAAGGCGGTAAAACATTATCTAAATCAGCAGAAAAACATGGGGGCTAACTGATTATACTTTTGAAGCTTACCAAGACTGACAACATGATATCAGTCTTGGTAGGGATAACCGTGTTTCTCAAGATTTATCTTCGGTTAACTCAACTGATTTTCCAACACGAAATTCATTTAAATAACAAATCAATCTACCAATAAACAACCCAGTAATAATGCCTGAAACAGATAACATGATAAATTCAAAATGGGTGTTGTGCACAACAGTAGGATCCATAGACATCGCATATCCGAAATAGTATTTCGAAACAAAAATAGCCAAAACTAAAATTAACGTAATCCAATTTCCTGGCAATTCAATTAAATACTTTTTCTTATCAACCCTAAATACATAATTTCGCACCAAGACATAGCCAAAAAACGTGCCCAATAAAATACTGGCAAACCAAACTTCAACAACAGCAGCGGTCACCTGAAATGACACGATCATAGTATGAATAGACAGCACTGTGAAAATTAACGGTAAAATAACCAGCTTTTTCAATGGCACAACACTTGTTTTCGATGCGCCAATCCCCAGCTTAATCAAATAAAAAAATAATAAGTATACCCACCAAGGCGTTTGCTCTAAAAAAGCAGTGATTGTGCTCATCATCAACCCCCCCCATTTCATTTTATGAAAATTATTTTTACACTATCACATTTCAGTCACTTCATGACAGGCTATGGTTTTTTTATTTTCCAATATTATAGTGCATTTTTAATATGAATCAATCTTTTTTATGAGCATTTTTCAAAATCAAAAATAAATAAGTGTGATTTCATCCAATGGTGATTGGATAAATAGAAAGTAATGATGCGTCCCCGACGGGAGTCGAACCCGTGTTCTTACCGTGAAAGGGTAGTGTCCTAGGCCTCTAGACGACGGGGACAATCGATCAAGCTTGCGCTTAAATGAAGACGAGATTCTAGTGATCAATGTCGGCGAAGTCAAGCAAAAAACACATAAAAACCAAGCCGTTTTACACTACCTTAATACGGCGGCTGACCCAGTACATTTTCGATTCTATCTAGCACGGCTTCTTTACCAATCCACTGCAATGTACTATCAATTGATGGCGATACGGTTGAACCTGTTACCGCCACACGCAATGGCTGCGCAAGCTGACCCATTTTCACCCCTTGTTCCGCTGCAATTTCCACAATCGCTTGATGCAATGATGCTTTTGTCCATTCCGTCATTTTCTCAAAATAATTTTTTGCTGCAAGCAATAAGGGTTTTGCTTCTACAGTTAAGTGTTTTTTAAGCGCCGCCGCATCATATTCAACTTCAGTTTCAAAAAAATAACGGCTTTTTTCAGCCATTTCTTTTATTGTTTTGACGCGTTCTGCTTGCAACGCAATAATAGCCGCCATTTTGATATCATCATCAACTTGGATATCAAATACACGTAACTGTACTTTCAACAACGCAATGATTTCAACTGGATTTTTTGTTTTTAAGTAATGTTGATTGAGCCAATCTAATTTTTCAAAATTAAAAGCCGCAGCTGAATTATTCACGTGATTCACATTAAATAGTTTAATCATCTCATCACGTGAGAAAATTTCTTGATCGCCATGCGACCAGCCCAATCGCACCAAATAATTCAGCAACGCTTCTGGCAAATAACCATCATCACGAAACTGCATCACGCTCACCGCGCCATGACGCTTTGATAAACGTTTACCATCAGCACCTAAAATCATTGGCACATGCGCATAACGCGGTGGCACCGCCCCCATTGCCGCCAACATATTTAATTGACGCGGCGTGTTGTTAATATGATCATCACCCCGAATCACATCCGTGATTTTCATATCACAATCATCAACGACCACTGTGAAATTATAAGTAGGCACACCATCTGTACGCGCGATAATCAAATCATCCAGTTCAGCATTTTCAACAGAGATGCTGCCACGAATCATATCGGTAAATGCAACCGTGCCTGTTTTTGGATTTTTAAAGCGAATCACATGCGGTGTTTGATCGTCTTGCGAGTCACGCTCACGGCAATGCCCATCATATTTAGGCTTTTCACCCTTTTGCATTTGCGTTTCACGTAATTTTTCAAGTCGTTCTTTTGAGCAATAACAACGGTACGCATGACCTTCTTTTAGAAATTGCTCCACCACTTCACGATAACGATCAAATCGTTTTGACTGATAAAAAGGGCCTTCATCATGATCCAATCCCAGCCAACTCATACCATCTAAAATCGCTTGGATTGACGCATCCGTTGAACGCTCCAAATCGGTATCTTCAATACGCAAAATAAATTGACCCTGATGATGCCGTGCATATAACCACGAAAACAAAGCGGTACGTGCACCACCAACATGCAAATAACCCGTTGGACTCGGTGCAAAACGCGTGCGAATGGAAGATGACATAAAAAATTCCTTATGAAAAAAGCTGATTGAGTATATCCGCCAATCGATCACCCGCCAAGACACACTGTTTTCGCACAATGACTTGGCCTTGCTTAATGTACGTATCAAAAGGGACAGTATTAGGCGGCAAAGTATAAGCAAAGCTCACTGCGATCTGATAACTGGCTTGTGCCCATTTTTTTGGTGATTGCACGATCAGTTGTTTTGCAAAAAACGCGCGCGGATACAGATGCATCCACTGTGTTGCGATTTTTTGTATTTGCCAATAATGATATTGATAATTCCCTGGCGAACTGACGAACAACCCCAAACCACGATCCCACAATTGATGTAAATTTTTTGCAATGGATGAATGAATCAAATAAGCATTGCCACCACGATCACCATGCGGAAATAAATGATCATACAATGTCACGCAATGCATCGGCTGATGCACATCACCCACAAAATGAATTAAAAAACTCAAGTATTGCCCACGCACATATTTATTTTGAGCAGAGTTTTTGACTATTTTTTCCGCTTGAGCAATTGCCCATACTACATTGTCAGGATTTAATCTCGGCGGATGAATCCCATTTTCAACCAACGGTAAATTAATATAGTGCCATGAATTATAACGCGCTGTTTTTCGTTTTAATTGATCAGGCCAAGTTGATGCGCGTGCGAAACGATTATCTGCATAAGATGAATGAAACATCACCATTGTTAACGCATCAATTTTTGCTTTCGCTATCGGTGTTAATTGATCATAAGCAATTTGCGCAATGATACGATGACCCACAGCATTCCAAGCAAAAACTGAAACAGATAGCGATTCCAACATGAGAAAAAAAACCACCGTCACTAAAAATTTTCTCACACGCACACTCACATTATAATTTTCGTAACTTCACTTGCGCTACCGCATGATGAATGTCTTTTTTCAAAATCAATTGCGCACGCTCACGATTAGGTAAAATATTTTGAAATAAATTCACTTCATTGATTTCATACCAAACACGCTCTGAAAATTTTAATACTTCTTCTGGATTCATTTTGGATAAATAATGAAAATGTGCTTTTGGATTACGGAAAGTAGTTTGTGAAAATTTAACAACACGATTCACATACCACTGCTTAATCACATCCACCTCAGCATCAACAAAAATAGAGAAGTCAAAAAAATCAGAGACAAACAAAGAAGGCTGCTGTCCCAATTTAGCCATGCCTGTTTGCAAAATATTTAATCCTTCAAGAATCAAAATATCGGGTTTGTTCACCTCAACAAACTCATCTGGGATAATGTCATAAGATTGGTGCGAATAAACGGGTGCTTTTACCTTATTTTTTCCTGACTTTACTTCTTGCATGAATTGTAACAAAGCAGCCAGATCATAACTTTCCGGAAAACCTTTTCGATTCATCAGCCCTTGCTCTTCAAGCACCTCATTTGAATACAAAAACCCATCTGTTGTGACAACAGTCACGCTCGGATGATCAGGCCAACGTGATAACAAGGCCTTCAAGACACGAGAAGTTGTACTTTTTCCTACTGCAACACTACCGGCAACGCCGATAATGTACGGCACCTTGGGTTCTGGTATGCCTAAAAACTGCTGACTGGCTTTATGTAATGACTGCATACCCGTCACATACAAACTCAACAGACGCGACAAAGGTAAGTAAATCTCCACCACCTCACGTAATGAAACTGTTTCATTCTGACCATGCAATGCATCTAGATCTGCTTCGTTAAGCGTTAATGGGGCATCATGACGAAAAGCAAGCCACTCTTTGCGTGAAAAAGTCAGATAAGCGCTTTGACCCAGACTCATAGAAATATCTTCTTTAAAAAGTGAAAGATGCGCTACTTTAGGCAAAACACACTATAAAATCAATTGCGTTTTCATTCGCATCTACGTGCCTAATCGGTATAATCATTCGTAATGAGACAGTTCACATTCAACATAATAAGCATTATTCTTCTGTGCATTACGATCACAGCGTCTGCTTTCGCAACCAGCAAACATTATTTACCGCTAACATACCAACTAAACGGCATTGACAACCCCAATGCACAAAAAAACGCAGCCACCGCGCTCGACAATTTGAAAAACCAACTGGCCTTTCCTTTAACACCAGCAGAAAGACGACATTTTTATGATAAAGCGCCCCAAGTCATCAAACGCGCCATCACGCCGTTTGGTTATTTTAAAAGTAACGTACAAGAATCCATGCAACAAACCAAAAGAACTTGGATGGCCACTTTCAATGTAACGCCCGGCCCCTTATTACCCATCACCCGCATTCAAATTCAAATCCAAGGTGCTGGTAAAAACGATTCTAAGTTTCAACATCAAATTGCATACCCTCCTTTCAAAGTAGGAGAACCGTTAATTACCAAAAAATATGACTCATTGAAAACTGATTTATTTGATCTCGCTACGGATCGCGGTTATTTTCAAGCAAAAATGGTTAAAAGTCAGATCAGAATTGATTTAGCAAAATATCAAGCAGCCATCGTTATTATTTTTAATACTGGACCACGATACCATTTTGGTAAAACCACTTTTTCCAAATCCCCTTTTCACGAAAGCTTTTTGCGGCGTTTTTTAAGTTACAAACAAGGTGAGTATTATCATGCAAAAAAATTAGAAAACACCAAAGAAGGCTACGTCTCAAGCAACCTATTTGATCAAGTCATTATTAAAGCTGATACCAAGCATGCAAAAAATGATGTTGTGCCTATACGCATTGATTTTATTCCACGTAAAGCAAAAGAATACACGCTGGGTTTAGGTTACGGCACTGACACCGGTGTTCGAGGAACAGTTGGTGTGACATTACGAAGAATAGGAGGAAATGGGCATCGCTTCCACACCTTGTTACGCGCATCACCTGACAATAGCGGATTCACAGCACAATATTTAATTCCTGGCATTGATCCTGCACATGATTTACTGACCTTCGGTGCTGGCGTAAGTAACATGTCACAATCCACTGGCTCTGCACGAAATGCAAAACTGGCAGTAGGATATACGCTGTCTCATGGTCACTGGCGCACCTCATTGTCGCTAGCGTATTTAAATGAACGATACAACCTTGTTAACTTACCTAAAACATCAACTGAACTGGTTTATCCAACATTAGGTTTTAAATATTTAAATACAGATCATCATAGAAACCCACATCAAGGTATCAGCTTGAATACCCAGTTTGCAGTTGGAAGTAAACAAGTGCTTTCACAAACTGACTTTTTTCAAGTACGCACAAATCTTAATACGCTCTACACGATTGAAAAAACACACACTCGCTTATTATTCCGCACGGAATTAGGTCACACAAATATCAATAATCTCACTCAACTACCATTATCACTACAATTATTTGCGGGCGGCTCACACAGTGTGCGCGGTTATTCCTACAACTCAATTGGTCCTGGTAGAAATTTAGTGGTTGCCAGCACTGAAGTACAGCAACGTCTGTTCGGCGATTTTTATTTAGCCGCTTTTTCAGATGCAGGCACGGTTGGTAACAAAAATATTTTTCATCAAATTCATGTTGGTGTCGGCCCAGGTCTTGCATGGATTAGTACGATCGGCACAATTGAATTAACTATTGGACAAGCCATTACACAACCCAATAAACCGTGGTCAATACAATTTACAATGGGGAGTGTTTTATAATGAAAACCGTATTGCGCACCCTTTTCTTATTTTTGATTTTAATTGCAGGAATACTGACTTTTCTACTCACGCCCATGGGATTAAAGTTAAGTCTTGATGCCACTAATTATTTTTTGCCAGGAAAGTTAACGATCCAAAAAATTTCCGGCATTATTATTGGCCCCATTGATATCAAACAACTGCATTACGTCAACAAAACAGAAAACATCGAGATTGGTCAATTGAATTTTGATTGGTATCCTACTGCGTTACTGAAACGTGAATTTCACATCAGCAAACTCAATATTGATCATTTACACATCACCACCAAAGACAATGCATCAGTAAATCAATGGACGCCAAAAAATATAGAAAAAAAAGCACGATCATTAATCAATAGTTTTAAAGAACCGCATGCTGTTTTTTCTTTGGCGATTGATCAAGCACACTTATCTAATTTACAGCTCAATAATTTACAAAAAAAATCAGTTGTGCGCATTTCATCCATCAATCTGCATACCCAATTCACTCAGAAAAAATGGGATGCTGCATTAGTTATTGCTATTCAACAACCCCATCCTTTTTTATTAAAATTACAAATCTATGGTAACCCTGCGCATTACCAAACACACCTGTCTCTTCAAGGTGCACATACAAATTGGAATCTAATGGGTATTGGAGATAAGCAGCATTTATCTCTCAATACAGAAAAAAACAAACTATTGAATGGCACGCTTGATATGCATTTGCAATTACATTGGCAAACAGCCATGCAATGGCAAGGACATATTCACGCCAATCAAATCAACTTCTCGCTGATTAATCCCAATTGGATAAATCATTTTTCAATGCAAATAAACAGCAATGGTGATAATGCAAAGCCCTTTTCTACCACATCCGATATTCACGTCTCCATGCCCAATGGCACATTTCATCTATCAATTAAACATCAAAAAATATGGCATATTACCTGGCATTTTAAAATGCATGCCTTATCGCATTGGTTTGACAAGACATCCGGGTATGCTGAATCACGCGGGAAAATCGACGGTGATTTAACCAATCCACATTTCAATATTTTCTTTCACAGCACATTACATACGAAAAAAGAAAAACTACATGACATTCAAGCTACGTTATCCGGTGATTTTAAAAAACATATATTGCGTTCTGATATTGTTTACCAAAAACAAAAAATGCATCTTCAACTAGATGGTGATTGGCATGATCAACAGTGGATTGGCAATTTAAAAAAGCTCACTATTATCACATCACCTCAACAAGTATGGCATCTCAACAAACCTACTCACATCATGGTGACAAAAAAAGTAATCACAATAACACCTCTCTGTTTGGTATTACCAAATGCGGGCGATATCTGCATAACAGGAAAATCGATCAATCAAAAACTCGATGCATCCATCAACATCAATATCCATCATTTTAATTGGTTACAGGTCTGGGCAAGAAACTTGCATATCCCCAAAGGAAAACTACACGCTCACTTTAAAATAGCAGGAGATATCAATCACCCCAAAATTACAGGTGCACTAGAGTTGAATCAAGGCAGCATTATTTTCCCACGTTTAAATTTAACATTACATAATATCAGCGCAGCCATTTTAAGTGATGGCAAAATCCTCAACTTTACCGCAAGCGCTGACTCACTCAATCAACCAGTTCAACTAAAAGGGTTTGTTGATTTATTTCAACCAATAATTTCAGGGCAAATTACCATCACCTCAAATCATTTTCCAATTATCAATACCGAAGAATACGCTGTTTTTGTGTCTTCTGATTTAAATGTGGCTATCAAAGGCAATCAAATCTCTGTTACGGGTCAAATTAATATTCCTAAAGCACGCATTCAACCTAATGATTACCAAACGGTTGAAACATTACCAGCAAATGATGTTGTTTATGTTGGCGACATCACGCCACCACCCATTCCATTTTGGAAAACACAAGTGGATATCATGCTGCACATTGGAAATGATGTGCATCTCAAAGCTTCCGGTATTACCGCACAGCTCGGAGGATCTATTCGTCTTCAACAAGGCAGCACAGGGGATTTTTTTGGCACAGGACAAATCACTGCACAAAAAGGGGTTTACTCGCTTTACGGACAAACACTCACTGTTTCACCTGATTCCAGCTTAAATTTCACGCATAGCTTAATCAATAACCCCACGCTTAACATTAAAGCAAGCAAAGTCATTCAATCCATTAGTACACTGGGTTTTTCTGGATTTTCTGGATTTTCAAGAGACAATTTAATTGTTGGTGTTGAACTGCAGGGTTCCATAAAAAGCCCTAAAGTCACTTTTTTCTCTAATCGCGCGAATTTGTCACAAGCCAATATCCTATCTTATTTACTACTGGGTTATAGCAATTCATCTAGCACAGCGGGCAACACTGATCTCTTAATACGTGCACTAGGCGCAATAGATCTGAAAAGTCAGGGATTATTAGGCAAAGAAAATATTGCATCACAAATTCAATCTGGCTTGGGATTAAATGAATTGGGCGTTGAATCAGAAACAACCGTTGATGCGTTAGGCAATCCGCTCGATAAACAATCAGCTTTTGTTGTTGGGAAAAGTTTGTCACGTCATTTTTATGTGCGATACAGTTTTGGATTGCTCACACCCGTTAATGTATTTGAATTGCGCTATCTCTTTAATGAAAACTGGGCTATCCAAACAGACTCCAGCTCACTCGGCAACGGCGCCGATATTTTGTATACCATCTCCACCGATTAAAACCATACTTTTTAAATACGTCAGAATAATTAACGATGGCAGCCCAATGATTGCTGAAAAGATATAAAAATCCACCCAACCCCAGTGTTGCACTAATTCTGCAGAAACAGGACCAATAAAAATTCGACCCAATGCAGCAACCGCTGAAAACAAAGCATATTGTGTTGCCGTATAACGACGATCGCATAAATTCATTAAAAAAACCAAAAAGGCGATTGTTCCTAATGCGCTAAAAAAATTTTCACCAAAAATGGCGATTGACATTACGATCAGATTTTTCCCAACAACTGCAATCCAGGCATATAACAAATTTGAACTCATTTGCAAAATACCAAAAATCCATAGCGAACGATACACTCCAAAATAAGGAATTAAAAAACCACCTAAGACACTGCCTAAAAATAAAGCGAGAATGCCCGCTACTTTACTGATCGCGCCAATTTGAACCAAACTGAAGCCCACGCCTCGAATTAAAAAAGTAGTATTAAGCGATAATGCCATTGCATCACATAATTTATAAATGACAATAAAAACCAAAATGAGCACTGCGTTTTTTCTAGTAAAAAAAGAACGCATCGGTTCAATCATAGCTTGTTTTAAGGTGTGAGGCTGATGTTGTGCCTCAATAGGATTAGGCGCTATTTTTGTTATTAATAGCAATCCAACAAAACAACCCGACATCATTAAATACATGGCACGCCAACCCACTTTGGCTGCAAAAATAAGTGCAAACGCACCAGAAACCATCATCGCGATACGATAGGCAATAATATAAACTGATGTACCTAACGCTTTTTCTTGGTCGGGCAATAATTCTGTTCGATAGGCATCAAATGCCGTATCTTGCGTTGAAGAAAAAAGAGCGACACATAATGCAATCACCGCTAACAATAAAGGTGTTTTCTCAGGATGCAAAAATGCCATGAAAGCAAATGACAATGCCAATGCCAATTGCATGATAAAAATCCAACTACGACGGCGCCCCATTTTAATTGGCATCCAACGATCTAAAAAAGGAGCCCATAAAAATTTATAAGCATAAGGCTGGCCCACCAATGTCAACCAGCCAATCGTCACAATGCTCACACCCGTAACGGTGTACCATGCTTGCAACGTTGAGCTGATTAATGCCAGCGGCAACCCTGATGAAAAACCCAAAAATAGAATAGCTATTAAGCGGCGATTCAAATACTGACGCATGCAAATTCCCTTTGGTATCCATGAGTGGTAAAATTCCAAAAGAGTAACATATCGAGATTAGCCATGGAAATTAGTGTATTTGATTTATTTTCAATTGGTATTGGACCATCTAGTTCACACACTGTTGGACCCATGCGCGCTGCCAATGCATTTTTACAGTTACACTCAGAAGCTGAATTTGAAAAAATACACACGCTCACTGTACGCTTGCATGGATCGCTTGCATTTACCGGCATTGGACATGGCACTGATAAAGCCATTTTAATGGGACTAGAAGGCGAACTACCTGAATCGATTGATCCTTTCATAACAGATGAGCGCGTTGAAAAAATAATCGCTGATAAAAAAATAAAGTTACTCAACAAACACCTCATCACTTTTGATCACGATAACAATCTTATTTTTGATTATGAAAATGTCTTGCCGCACCATCCCAACGGCATGACTTTTATTTCCCATGATCAAAACAAAAAAATTATTCGCTCTGAAATTTATTATTCTGTTGGTGGCGGATTTATTGTATCTGATACCCAATTAAAAAATCCGGCGACTCTACCACAGCATACCTTACCCTTTAAATTTGATTCTGCTACAGAATTATTATCACATTGTAAAAAATTAAACTGCTCTATTGCAGAATTGATGATGAAAAATGAATTAACCTGGCTGGATGAAAAAACCATTCGTGAGAAATTAATTCACATTGCGGATATCATGACAGAATGCATTCAAAATGGCTGCACAACGACAACCACTATTTTACCCGGCGGTTTAAAAGTGCGACGTCGTGCACCTCACTTATTTGAAAAATTAAAAAACGCAGGTGATCCTAAGCTCAAAGGCACTTTATTGATGGAATGGCTCGATTTATATGCGATTGCGGTCAATGAAGAAAATGCAGCAGGACATCGCGTTGTAACAGCACCTACCAATGGTGCTGCAGGCATTATTCCATCAGTACTGGAATACATGAAACATTTTTATTTTGATACAGATGAAAAAAAATGTGAGTTTTTATTAACGGCAGGTGCCATTGGCATTTTATACAAAAAAAATGCATCCATTTCTGGCGCAGAAATGGGATGCCAAGGTGAAGTAGGTGTCGCTTGCTCTATGGCAGCAGGCGCACTAACCGCAGTGCTGGACGGCACGATCAACCAAGTAGAGAACGCAGCAGAAATAGGAATGGAACATAATTTAGGATTAACCTGTGATCCTGTAAAAGGGTTGGTTCAAATTCCCTGTATCGAACGTAATGCAATGGGTGCTGTAAAAGCGGTTAATGCAACACAATTGGCACTTGCCGGCGATGGCGAGCATAAAGTATCACTTGATATGGTGATTAATACCATGCGTGAAATCGGTAACAACATGAGCACAAAATACAAAGAAACATCGCAAGGTGGCTTAGCCGTCAATGTCATTGAATGTTAAAAAAATAGTGCAATGGGTTTTTATGATTCCGAACGAAGGTCAGGGCTGACAGCAACAAAAATGGGCTCCTTCCTTGAAACTGTTTGCCTCGGCTGAGGTTGTTGCATACCACATATAAATTCAATTCTTCTTTTTCCTTCTTCAAAATTGTTTAATAACGTCTTATGAAAATTAGACCTGAAAACATAAGCACATGCTAAGCTACCAAGCATCAGTGCTAACAACGAACCTCCTACAATCTGACCAACTTTATCTTTTGAAGCAACGGATCCCAATAATATCCCGCCACCAACACAATATAATATAAGAGCTAAGACATAGAAAAAACCAACACAACCAGTTGTTCTCTTTTTCTTATAAAAAAAATACACTTCTAATTTTCTTAATAATAGATCCTGAATTACACCATCAGGGCCTTTAATCGGTCTCACCTTCAGTTCTAATCCAACTCTTTCTTGACTAAGGCTATCTAATGCACGCTTCACTTTTTTCGAAACGCAGGTTAATAGCAAAAAAAGATGCACTTGTCGAAGTTGGTATCCATTCATTTCTCTCCCTCTCAGTATATCCTCTTGATACGCTTGAACAGAATTATCGGAGATGACAACATGAGCAACATATTTTAAAATAATAGCAATGAGATCTTCTATCTCCCAAGGTGATCTTGGTGGCGCCACACAAGGAATAATTGGTGGCATAGACACAACAGCAGCACCATATTCTCTGCACTGTTCCTGATTAGGCAGTGGTCTTTTACTTGATTCATTTTCACGACTCATAATATAGCTCATTCCACTTTACTATTTATTACTTATTTAAATACTAATCTTAAGCAACACAGATGGTTTTTAAAAAAACCAATTTTTTATTCATGCTATTTTCTTTTTTCGCTTAAATAATTTTCTAAACACCAGCATTGCTGGTCCTGATAACACATACAAACCAAATACCGCTAAAAACACATCTTGTGGATCAAGTGCCACAAATGCAAGCACCAATACAATAATTACCACAGCTAAAAAAGGAATTTTGTCGCGCGCATCGAAATCTTTAAAACTACGAAAAGGAATGGTGCTCACTTTCAACAACGCGACTATCAGCGTAATACCTAAAATAATACTTTTGATACTATCGCCAGTAATATCATACTTCGTACAAAACCATAAAATACTGGCAATAAACCCAGCAGCCATCGTTGTTGTTAATCCACGCGAGTAACGCTTGTCTTCATGGTCATCCATACTTAAAAAACGCGCCAATCGCAGCGCTGTGCAAACCGTATAAATAAAAGCAACCAACCAACCTACTTTACCTACTCCTGCCAAAGACCATTCATATAAAACCAAAGCAGGCGTCACACCAAAGCAAATCATGTCAGACATATTGTCCATTTGCGCGCCAAATTCACTTTGAGTCTGCGTTAAACGAGCAACACGTCCATCTAGCCCATCTAATAGCATTGCAATAAAAATGGCGATTGCGGCTGTTTGAAAATCACCATACGTCGAAGATACAATCGCATAAAACCCGGCAAACATAGCGCCAACAGTAAATAAATTGGGTAACAAATAGATACCCCGGGAACGAATGCTTAAATTGGGCTTTTCATCTCTCATTCTAACACCTTCATTTTTATGTATAATGGCGGCCATTATCCAAACCGTCACCAGAGCAAGTGCGCACTTACTCTTTTAGGGCTACAATAATAACACTATGAATGACGAAACAAAAAAAATCATCATCGAAGGTGTCACTGACACAGGTGAAACTTTTCGCCCCAGCGATTGGGCAGAACGCATGAGCGGACAACTATCCACTTTTAACAAGCGCCGTATTCACTATTCTCCATTACTGCAACCCTCCATAAAAGATGGTCGTCGCTGTGTATTGCTAGATCCCAAATTAAAAGACTCGAATCCCGAGCTATATCAGTCTATCTTAGAATTTGCCCATATTAATCATTTAAAAATTTGCGGTGAAGAAGATGATAATTCATCTCAAGGATCAACATGAGCGCCGCAACATTTGTTAATGCGCTTCCACAAACACATGCCTCACAATCAGAAGAGCAAGTACTCGGTACCGGCAGCAGCTATTTTAATGCTTTGCTACATGACATTCAGCAAGCAAAAAATACAATCGACCTTGAAACATTTATCTTTAGTCGCGATGTAATTGGAAAACGTGTTGCCAATGCGCTGTGTGATGCTGCACAAAGGGGTATTGCTGTGCGTGTATTAGTCGACGCATGGGGCAGTCCATTTTGGAGCGCTACCTTTGCAAGGCGCTTAGAAAAATCAGGCGTAAAAACAAAAATATTTCACCCATTTCCATGGCAATTATGGAACTGGAGTCGCTCGGTTGGAAAAACACATATTCTATTTAAGGGCATTCATTTATTTTTTACCGCCAACTCCCGCAATCACCGGAAAATTTGCTTAATCGATAATAAAATTGCTTATGTCGGCAGTGTGAATATCACCGAATGTCATTTAAGTACCGAAGAAGGTGGAAAAAATTGGCGCGATACGGTTGTACGTCTTTTTAATGTGAATTTAACCGAATTATATAAAGCATTTGAAATAGCCTGGACACATCGCACGATTAAAGAACGTTTGCGTGATACATTTAAACACATTCGAAAAGAACCACGCATGCGATTAAATTATACCCGTCATCGTCGACGCATTTTACATAAAAATTTATTACGCCGCATTCGATTATGTCAACGCCGAATTTGGATTACCAACGCATACTTCGTACCAGATAATTTTTTGCTACGTCGACTAAAAGAAGCAGCAGAAAATGGTGTAGATGTTCGTATTTTGTTACCCCGCAAATCCAATGTCACCATTGTACAATGGGCTTCTTCTACTTTTTATCATCATTTACTAAAAGCAGGCATTAAAATTTATGAATATTTACCAGGAATGCTGCATGCAAAATCATTAATACTAGATGATTGGATGTTAATTGGCTCTAGCAATTTAAATCACCGTAGCTTGCTGCATGATTTAGAGGCAGACATTACTTTATTTACAGAGCATGCAAAAAAAACACTCGAACAATTATTTTTAAAAGATTTAACACAATCGCAACAATTAGAATTAAACCATTGGCAGTCCGTACGTCGTCGTTATCAGCGTATTTTAGGACGTTTTTCACTGTATTTAAAATATTGGATATAACCCATTCTGAAATGGACCAGAAAATACAAGCCCGGATTTCATTTTTCTATACAACCGCTATTTTATTCAATCCGCGATAGGATGTGACAACTGAATCGCTGGCGGCGCATGCATTAAATAATTTTTTTGATTAAAATCAAAAAAATAAGGCATGCCGTACCCCACACTTAATAAAAAAACATTCAACATGGCATAGACAGCGCAAATCCAAAATAACTTTTTTTGACTTGATACGCTTGTTTGCTGCACCTGCATGACTGTTTTTGCAGCGATATGCAAACAAATTCCCCAAAAAATAAGCGCAACAAATCCAGCAAGATGCACAACCAATTGCACCCATACATTTGGCAACACAACCCATGATAAACAAGGCAATAATAGTGCAGCAGAAAAACACATAAAAAAACAAAGGGGCAACGTATAACATCGAGCAATTTTAAGAAACAAAACAAAAGGGATTGTTAAAAATAAAAAATAATAAGTCCATGCCAATGGAGAGCACAACAATGCCATTAAAATTAAAAAACTCAGTGAAAATGCTTCTGAAAATTCAGGTAGTCGCTGTAAAAATAATCGATCATAAATCATCCAACGTATCACAAGATAAACTGACACAATCACCAGTGAAACTTGAATGCCAATCAAACTAGACTTGAATTGAAAAAAGCTAACCACATTTGCAATCACACTCAAAAAAGAGCCATTCATGGGTAATGTCGCGCGATTTGCAAAAAGCGAGAAGTTATGTGCGATATGAAAAAATGCAAGGTAGTCAATCCATTTAAAATAAAGCAAGGGCAAGAAAAAAAACGCAGTGAAAGAAACCATAAAAGTTAACAACAATCGCCACTGTTTACGCAACAAGAAAAATAGCGCAAAAATAAGAAAAAATAATTTCAATGAAGCAACCAATCCTAAAAAAATTGACATCAAAAAAAAGTGGCGGCGCCATAAAAATAAAAAAGAGAGGCCTAAAAAAGGCAACAAAAAAAATGAAACTTGACCTAATTTCAACGTATACAAAGCGGGCCAAGTTAACATCAACATTAATAATAAAGGTAAAAAATATAAATTTGAATGGGATTGTGAGAATAATCGAGACAAAATAAACAAGGACAAGCCAGCGCACCATAAAGAAGCCAGCACAAAAATCATCACATTCGTAGTTAATGTATTACTGATATTCACCAGCATTTTTAAAAACAGCGTCATCGTTGGTGAATTCATATTCACTGCTGACATTTCTGGTGTGGTGTGTAATTGCGTTTTTCCGTTTTTTTGCTTTTTTATGGAAAGTACGCGCACATAATGTGCCACACGATAAGGATTATCTGCATGGTGTAACGCACCATAAAATGTTTTATAGTCATTATCAAAATTTTGCGTACTGGCAGCCAATTGACTCCAAGCGAACACACAAAGAAAAGAAAGCAATAACAAACAAACTACATTTAAAAAAATTAATTTATTTTTTTTGATCATGATTTAAAATCCAAATAACACGTTTATTTTGCAGTTGCTGACATATTTTTTCAGTGCGAAAAAAGCAAGTATCTTTGAAATTAATCATCAGAAAAATCAAGCTCATCACAGCATAAAAAACACACAGCTGAATGAACAAAAATGATTGTCTTTTTAATGAGGTCGTTTTTTTTCCATTTAAAATAGCTTTTTTTGCTAAATTTAAACAAATCAAAAAACTAACCAAACATAAAAATGCGGAGAACTGATGTATCATCAAGAATACTTGATTTTTCAAACCTGATACAGTAGCTAACCATGAAAATATAAACGTAAAAAATAAAAATAGATGTAACCATGGCGATACCGAATAACGTTTCATAATATTAAAAATAACAATAACTGGGATCGTTAAAAAAATAAAATAATACATCCAACTCAATGGCGAGCAGAACAAAGCGATAATGATAACAAAACTAAAAAGCAACTCATCTGAAAACGCGGGCAAATGTCTGACTACGCGATAATCATCTACTGCCCAACGAATCAAAGTGTATAAGCATAAAAAAAATGCTGAAAAATATATTGCTGCTGCTGTTGCATAAGGAGAGAAAAAATAGACCAGATTAGAGACGAACCCCAAGAATGATCCATTGCCTGCCAAAATTGACCTCATTAAAATAGGCTTTTGATCCTGCATAATATTAAAAAATAGCTGGTAGGAATGGATAGAAAAAAACGACAAGGGAATACAAAAAAACAAAGCAAATGATAATAAAAAAAGAAAACCCAACTTCCATTGTCGACGCAACAAAAACGAAAAAAGAAAAAGCAAAAAAAATAGTTTTAGGCTAGCCAACAGCCCCAACACAATAGAAAATAAAGTATATTTTTTAATGTGCATCAAATAAAAAGCACAACATAATACAGGAAAAATAAAGTAAGTAATTTGCCCTATTTTTAAATTATAAAAACTAGGCCAGCTAAACCAAATTAATAAAAAAAATGGCAAGCCATACAAGATATATTTTTTACTGGGCCATAAAATAGGCATCAAAAAAAAGCAGCCTAATAATGCACCCAACATAGTGGCAGACGTCCAAATGAGCGTTGTGATATCTTCATGCTCACTCAGATTCATCCATCCTTTTAAAATCAAATTCATTGATGGGGTATTCAAATTAACAAATTGACCCTGAGAGGCTGGGTCTCTATTTAGTCGCCAAACATCATCAGTTTGTCTCTCCATTTTAAAATAGGAATAAGTCTTGTAAACATCATTTTTTTTTAACGAAACGTAAAAAGATGAAAAATCACTCGGGGTTTTCGATAAAACACCTAAGTTATATTGATACAAAAGAAAAAAAGAAAAACCAAGAAAAAAGAAACAAACTATATTTAGAAAAATCAGATTTATTTTTTTCATAAATTATTTTTTTAATTGGCGTTCATTTTATCAAACATTGATTCTCGACATAACAAATCTGGGAATCATTTTAAAAATAAGCATGATCCAGCGCCAAAACCAAGGAAAGTAGCGCATCGCTACTTTGTTTTCTGCAGCATGCCAACAAGCACGCGCACAATCCATTGGCTTAGCCACCAAAAAAACACCGGGTTTACCGTATATCATTGGCGTATCAATGTAGCCCATCTTCATCAAGGTAACGGATACGTGATCATTGCGCAATGTTGCGCGTAATCCATCACAAAAAGGAACCAGTGCTGCTTTTGCAGATCCGTAGTCAAAATTAGATGCCCTGCCACGATCGCCAGCAACTGAGCCTAAAAAAAGGATATGGCCTTGTTTTTGTTTTTTAAAAAAAGGTAGAAAGGCGCCCGTGATAGAAACCGCACCTGTAAAATTAGTATCAATTGTTGTGAGCATTTCTGCTCGTGAATGAGTGGATGCGGATCCTGATATCATGGCACCAAACGCAACCAACAAAGAAATAGGATGCGTTGCACACTGCAAACAACTTACTGCAATAGCCTCATGCTCATCTGTTTTAAGTGCATCAAAAGCAAAAAAACTGACATCAGCACGATATCGGACCTGCAAATCATTTTGAATTGCGGTTAATTTTTCAAGATCTCGCCCTAATAAAATTAATTGATCTCCTTTTTTTGCGGCAATATGCGCAAAACAAGTAGCGATGGCGCTTGTCGCGCCTGCAATAATCCAGCATTTTTGAGTCATTCAGATACTCCACTCAGCCATGAATTTGTAATCGTTTTGCCAATTCAGATTGCCACATTTTTTTTGCATCAATCTCACTTAATAACTGACGAAACTCAAGCCATCTAGGATACATTGCAGAAAAATGTGCTGCGCTTAAACAAGCATCTTTCGCAAGATAAACCTTACCTTGATAACGCAACGTAAGCTCAGATAGTTTTTTGAATAACGGCACCGTATTGACTGTATTTGGAAAATCCATTGCCAAGGTTAAGCCACGCAATGGAAAAGACAATAAACCACAACCCGCCGACCCTAATGTTTTTAATACTGTTAAATAAGGTTTTTCAGATTGATTCGCGACCAGCGATATTATTGCTTGAATGCCCTCTTGTGCAACTGATTCTGGAATCACACATTGAAATTGATAAAATCCTTTTTTACCATACAATGCATTCCAATTAGCAATTGCATCCAATGGATACAAATAATCAAACAAGGCTTGTACGTTATTTTTTTCTACGTGTTGCGCTGCTTGCCTGTAATATAATTCATTGTAAATACACATGCTTGTCTTATTCAAAAAAAAGCGCGCGCACCGAGGCACTGAAAAAGCAGTTTTGCATGATAAAGACAAAGGTGTTCCATCTGGTTGCGCAATAGATAAAATACTGCGACCCAATTTTTTTGATGATAATAAATCAATCCATGCAACATGATACATTGCCTCATTACGTATCTGATACAAGCGTGATATTAAGTCAGGCACACTCGAAAACATTTCTGTATGCACGCGCACCGCAAGAGGATTTTTTTGTAACTGTAAACAAACACGCATAATCACACCGGTTAATCCCAAACCGCCAATCGTTGCAAAAAAAATAGGTGCATTTTCAGATGCCGAGCAATGGATGATGTCACCGCTTGATAATAATAATTCCAACCACTTCACATGGTTACCAAAGCTCCCAACTGCATCATGATTTTTTCCATGCACATCATTTGCAATAGCCCCACCCACAGTAACTTCTGCTGTGCCTGGGCTGGTTTGTAATGCATATCCGCGTGGTAAAAATGTCATTTGAATATCACGCAATGTCACACCAGATTCGCAAATTAATTCTAATGTATTTTCATTAAAAGCAATCAATCGATTCAATTGTGTTGTGATCAAAACCATTTCTGAATTTAATGCAACATCACCATAACTGCGTCCACACCCGTACGCCAGCAATGAAGCTGAGTGTTTTTGCACACTCTGTTGCAAAGCAAACAAAGTGTCTGGACGCAGTGCGTGTGTCTCCACGCGAATCACACGCCCCCAACCCATTAACCTACACGGAGATGAATTTTGCATTAGTACATCAACATCGCTGATAAAATCACCCATGCTATTGTGGTGCCTAATAAAAACCGATCCGTGCACAACAATCGCGTAGGCGAACCGGATTTTTCCTCAACCAACGTAATTTGCAAATACCGCAAAATACCCAACAAAACCAGCGGCACAGTCCAAGCATAGTGTCTGGTATCTAAATGAGAGGCAGTTGCTGCTTGTGTTGTATAAATCGTATAAGCAATTAATAGCGCACCTAAAATAATTGAAATACTGGTATCAATAAAAATAAGATTATATTTTTTAATACTTTCGCGATGCGAAACACCAAAATGATGCACCACATCATCACGACGTTTTGCAAATGCCAAAAATAAAGCAAGCAATCCCGTACACATTAAAATCCAAACAGAGGGTTGCACGTTAATTAATGCGGCACCCGCTAGTAAGCGCAATATGAAACCAGCAGCAATACAATAGATATCGATGATTGCTATTTTTTTAAAAAAATAGCTATACAGGATATTCAAAAGGTAATAACCCAATAAAATCACGAAAAATAAATGCGATAAATAAACAGCTGCGATCAAACTGCCCGCACTCAATATCACGAAAACAATATATGCCGTCAATAAACTAATTTTACCGCAGGCAATCGGACGCCATTTTTTTTGTGGATGCGAGCAATCCGTAACACGATCCCTGATATCATTGAAAACATAAATAGCTGATGCGTTCACACTAAAAATAACCGCACCTAAGAAAACAATAGATACTTCGGGAAAATGAAATAATGATGGTGTGAAAAACAAAGGAGCAAACAAAAAAATATTTTTAATCCAATCGGCGGGCCGCAGCAAACGAATCAAACTGAAAAATGTATCCATACTAACTCAATCAATAAAAACAATGCAGTTTAACAAAAAAACACAGACGCAAACTCATGGATTTTTATTTTATACCCATTTAACTCGAAGATGCGAATTAGTTTGCATTCTCTAGCTGATGGAGCACAATTAAAATTTTCTGCAACAAAATAGGCTGTAAATCACCATGCATATTTTCCTCTTCAGCCACACCCAATTCTTGCTCATCCAATGCCCATTGCTTTAATACCAAAATTTTTTCTTCACGCGTTAAAGCAGCATCGATTAATACTTCTTCAGGATGCTGGTAATTCTGAGCTGGATCTGTAATAATCCGCTCGAATTTTGTTTTTTCTAAAGCTGACATAGCGTTATCCTCTAAAAAGTAAAAAAATAGCCTGTATATATATTATACAGTATAGCATAAATTACTTCTAAAGTACGTTTCAGCCTCTTGATTACAAAAGATTTTTAAAATGGCCTAAAAACAGCCTCTGTATATAAATTTATCTGCGATATAAAGTATCACTTAATAAAAGTGCTTTATTCTGTTGTTTTCAAAAGAGAAAGATTATTTTTATTGGTTTTCTGAGCTGTGGTGCTGTCTTAAAAGATCGTCCAACAATTTTTTCACAACGCTGTCTTTACTCGACTCATCTAAAAATCCAGCTTCTTCTTTAAATCCCGCATACATTTCTTCCAACATCTTGGTTGCCGTGCCGCCCGGAAATTGTTGTGCCAATAACTTTCGTGCCGCACGTGGACCAATTTTTTGGTATAAGTAATTACGAATATGCACATCTTCTGCGGATGTATTCAGTGCCCACAACTCAATCGGACCTAAAGTGGACGTGAGTAGCTGCGTATTCATTCCATTTTTTGTTGCAAATTGCGCTAAAAAGGTAGCTCCACTTTCACTGGGACCATGCACACGTGATTTCAGTGCATGACGTGCGGTATTGGTTAAACCAAATACTTTAGATGTTTTTTGAATAGACTGTTCAGGACCGGATTCCATAATAAAAACAGACGTAGCAAATTCCACCATGACTTCATCAAAATCTTCAATCGACTGTGATAATAATGCAATTTGCACTTTCCATTTTCGACCTTCACGCATATCTTGAATCACTTGCTCACGCACAGCTCGCGCTTTAGACGTACGATGAAATTCATCTAACACAATACGTTTAGGATCTTCACGAATTTCTGCGATGCGCAGTTGATGATAACTGCGATAGGCCTCTGGCATATCAGCTACGTTATCCTCAATTAAAAAATAATGTCGTGCTAACACATGGCGTGCCAGCATATACATCACAGCTGTTTGACGATTCGCAGCATCACCACCGGTTCGAGCCACTTCATCTAAATCAAGCGCCACTACTTTTGCCTCACCTAAATCAAATTGCGTAGTTTGTGAAATGATAGGGTATTCACGCACCGCACTGGAAATCATCCGAGCAAAAGCATGAATCAAATCTTCATTCGTCGGTGTTGTAATCTTCCCGTATAAATCTTGAATCGCGGGGATACGACAAACAGCGGCAACATCTGCTAACACCGGTATTGCAAAACGCTGAGACAACGTTGCTTCATGTGGAAACCCTGCCACAAATAACGCATCAGTCACTTCCCACCATGTTGTTTGCGTATCCACAACAAAACCAATCTCTTCTAATAAACCATCAACTATTTCAGATAATCCCGCAGCATAAACATTGGGTTTTCCATCATCAGCAAAAGCTTTATATAACTCATCAATGACTAAACCCGCCATATCAGAAACCCCATCATAGGCTTTCTCACTACCCACTGGCGTCACCAACAAAGTTAAAAAATTCACTAAAAACCCACGTTCTGGTGGTGCAGGATAACGACATCCCAATTGCGTATCGAAAGGATTGATAGCGTAATCAGATCGCATACGTAAACGATGATGCGCGACCAAATGTTTTTGATTCAGTGGCAATGCGTCTTTTAGCAATGTGATTAACCCACTGCTGGATGGGCCGATATCAATAATAGATATGCGAGGCAATCGAGAAATCCCTGGAGATAAACATACGGCTAAATTAATCGCGTTGGATAACACCGACTTACCCGAACCCGGGCGCGCATAAAATAAGTCAATCCAAGTGGTTTGCTGGCTGGATCCAGGATGATATGGCCATGGCTTTCCATCAGGTGAACGAAATAAAATTGCGCCATTTTTCCAAGGTGATGCAGGACGGAATAAAGGCAGCATGTATAACACATCAGACAACGGCGCAATACTGGGATTGGCCGCATTTTGTTGCGACACAGCCAACATCGTTGATACCGCACCTAAAAAAGCATCGCCAGAAATTTCTGATGTATCGCATGATCCCCAGCCTTGAATCGCCTTCGCCAACATCGAAGCACGTGAACGCAATAAACGTTCATCACCTGCGGGTGCCCAAGTAGATGCGGCTACCCGTAATCGCACGACCGCATCATCTGTGTTTAATTTAATGTATTGCAGCAATTTCAGTGAATCCGTAATCAATCGATTTTGCGCAGATGTCACGCTTAATACCGACGCCAATGCTGAACGTAATCCTGCATAACCCAACCCGTCACTTTCGATTGAAAATGAAATACGCCACGGAATTTGCGTTTGCAATGTGCGCGCAAATAATCGAATAAAGGTTTGCAATTCTTTTGGAAATAAATCGATATATACGGTTGTATAATCTTGATCACCAATGCGCACAGAACGTAAGTCTAGAATTTCAGCATCGCGTGGCAATACTTGTTTTGCAAGTGATGGCCACAACACATCTGAAATTTCACCAGTCGCATTTTTCAATTCTTTAATGGTAATTTTGTCGCCTGGCAAAACAGGTCGCCACTCTGATGCAGTAAATGCAGGATCAGCACTCAAACGAATAGCATGCACAGCATCATGCACTTCTAGCAATGACAAAATAATACCGTACTGCTGAAAATCACTGACTACTGAACGCACAAAAGAATCATGAGTTTCACGTAAATCCGGCACCGCCGCTAAAATATTTTGTGTATGCACAAAAGGCGGGATAGCACTATCTTTAATAACTGCCTTTTTTTCTTTATTAGCACGTTTTAATTGTTCACCGGTTAGCGATTTTAAACCTGTACATAAAACAAGATAGGTTTCTTCATGCGCGCAGTAACGCGCCAAATGATTGATTCGCTCTGCAAACAAATCATCCAGTTTCAATCCTAAACGTTCCGCTGTGTTTTGCGCTGGTGATAAAATATCAGCCAACTCTATTTTCACAGCTTCTTTATCATAACAAAAATAAACTTGTATCGTATGTCCTGATTGAGACATCGTTGTTTGCAATGATTGACGAAAACCCAGCTGAGCTTGATTGAATTCCTCACGACCAATTAATGATTTCACCCCGTCGACACGAATAATTGATAAAAGTGCGCCATCATGATTCACCAAAACAGTAGGACTATCCGCTGTTTGTAAATCACAATAAGACGCCGTGGATTGTTTCAAGGATGTGCTCATCCAAGACAAAAATGAATCAAAAAAACCGGTCACGTCTGACAAGATACTCATGCTTCATTTCCTTAACGCGCTATGCTTCCAAAAAATAATGTAATCCTGATTTCATCCAGCTCATGATTTCACCTGAAGAACGTGCCATGTTTGGCAACAATCTAAATGTCTTTGAAATGGTTTCTTGAATCGTAGACTTTTTTTGATCACTCGCCTCAATTAACATTAAACCAAATTGTGAAGGGTTACTTAATCCCTCACCCATTTTTTCTTCCATCAGTTGTGCGCGCATTTTCAAGCTGCGATAAATATTTTTGGCGTGTGTCGCCGTGTCTAAATGATAAGCCATCGAAGCAAATAACACATGACACAATGCGTTTAATTCATTTTGACGCATTTCGGGAAGATAAATTAAAACACCGCCCCCAAAATCACTTTTACCAACGGCTTCTAAGAAAAAACATTGTGCACATAAACCACAAGCAGTTGCCAAATTTTCCCGCTTATTATCGAGATAATTTCCGTTAAGATTAATTGTTTCCAGATTTTCTTTCGCTTGAAATCCACAAAAACCACAGGTGTATGAATCCCGCGCATGTATCTTTGTCTGAAAAGCAAGAAAGGCGGGATCCGCCTTTCTCAACATAAACAAACGCCAATTATTCGCTGTTGCCATCAAGTGAATATCATGCAAAGCGACCATTGCGCACCACCTCTCTTCGCTATCTCACATTAAGAGCCGATGATTGCTGTTATGCTTCCAGCTGTTGACGTGCCCAACACGCTTTTTGAAGCGCCTGTGATAATCGCAGGAAAAATTGACAACCCAGCACCAATGATAAGCAGGGTAAGTCCTTGACTTAAAGGAACCTGTGTTGGATTTAATTTATGTTGATGGAACTTGAAAAAAGAAGCTAATACAAACCCAATACCGGTAACCAAAGCAACATCTGAAATCATTTTCGCAAGATCTTTAGTGTCTGTTGCTACTTTACCTTGCACACTGCTAATCGTTACTGCAGCCAATGCTGCAAGATCAACACAAAAAACGCCAAGCACAACTAACAACATCCGCCAAACGAGCGCAAAAGATAAAAAGCGAATCTTTTCTTTCGACATAGATATACTCCCTAGTTATTCAAAATTCCTCACGCAAAAGCGCATGCATTAATCATACACATACATTCAACTTTCAGAAACTGTTTTGATAGAAAAATTCAAGAGATATCGCAACATACTGCACTGCTTACTTTATTACATCCCCAATAATTCTTTCAATAAATCAATTGTCCCTAAAATATGCACGCACAACAATCCCGCCAACATATGGATCAGCGCTTTACCCAATGAACCAGGTTGTCCATGATGCCCGCCTGAACGCGCCAATAATACAATACCGCGAATAAAAGAACCCACGCCAATAATTCGCACAAAAATTAATATCGGTGGAATTAACGCACTATAACCGTCTGTGCTGCCTTGGTAACTCAGTGGACTCGCATCTCCCCAAAATGCTAATAAAGCCGTACCAATAAAGTTAGGCAACACAATTAATAACACTCCTGACAAAATCATAACCAAAGGACCGGCTATTGACATTTGCGAAGACATCATCGTACGTGTTTCACCATATTTTTTTAGCTCATAAAAACCGCCGATAAACATGCCCACACCCATTACCCAAGCAACAGCGTTGACCGAACTCGCGATTAAAAGAAAATGATTTGTTAATGTAGCAGCAAAACCCGATACCATAAAAAACTCCGCATGAACCTCTTAATGTCACACAAACTAATTATAGCTTATGCCATCATTTTTTTATCAGTAATCATTTGGTCCATACTGTATTTTTCGACCACTACTGGTCTCGATAATCCCTTGTTCTGCATTAATTGAACTCACTACACCATACTCCGGAACGCGATCTCCCACTGTCACAGTCAGTGTTTCACCATTGCCCGATGTAACCCAAGCACGATCTGGTAAAACAGCCCTTAAGTGATAAACAAGGCGTTTTCCTTTTGGCATTTTTGTTATAACACGCTGCAATGTTTCAGATATCCCGCTAATTTGGCTTTCTAACGCCACCAACTTTTGCTGTAACTGCTGATTCTCAGATTGTGTTTCACTCACTGTATTTTGTAAGCTCGTCACTTGAGAGTGCAACTCGTTAATTTGTGCTTCCGTGCGAGATGAATGTGCTTTTAATGCATCCAATGAACCTAAGACAGCATTATCAGGCTGCTGAATTGTTACAGGGGCTTGTTGTTGTGAAACAACAGATTGCTGAGAAATGGGTTGTGTCTTTTTTCCTGTATCCAACACACGAATAAAAATAATGATCAAAATCACTGCGGCAATGACAATCCATGCACGTTTATTTTTAAAAATAGGGAGCGCAGAAAAATGACTCAAAAAACCAGGAAAGCCTGTTTTTTTCTCAACGGTTTCTGCTGAACCCGATTCATCTGACTCCGTTTGCGATTCACTGCCCGAATCTGCCGAAGCATATTCATCCTGCGGAAACTGATATTCGTCATCAGGAGACACTTTTTTTTGATCATCCGTCATAAAATCATACCCCGTTAGTATTGATTCCCAGCCAGCGAACCGCTCTGCCGCGATTCAGCTGGTAATGGTTCGCTTGGTAATTGCAAATCACTCATTAACAATAAGCCAATACCCGTACCTGCTCCGATACGAATAGTTGGCGCACGATTGAAATTACTTCCCATGTGCTGCGCATAAGCCTGCCCTACTTTCCCAAAACCGACCGCAACTTGCTGGTTTACGCTCAACGGCGTGGTTTTTAATGTGCAACCAAAACCACCAAACAAGCAATCTGAAGTAACACCTTCATTTGTAATACCTTGAGAAATACCTTGAACAAATGAAGCAGCAAACAAAGTGCCATATCGCAATAAATAATGGTTATTCACTTGCCCAGAAAGCGCAGTTCGAGCTGTGTTTGGATCGATCGCAACTGCATTAATTGAAATACTTTTTGGATAACGCGGATCATTGAGCACATTAAATGTGATTAATAGTCGTTTATGCTGGCGTGAAAATGTGCCCAATAATTTACTGCCATTCAATTCACCCGTCACAATACGCGCCATGATTGGCGTTTTTTCATCGCTGTTAATTGAAGTATCAATGACGGCGAATAAAACAGAACCTGCTTTGAGAATAGAGCCACCAGCCTGCGCCGCTGATAATGCACCCGAAGATGAGCCATTCGGTGATACTCCGGATTCAGCCGAAGTCGATTTTGAAGTTGGCTCAACAACATGCTGATATTGTTGATTAGAAACATTACTCCATCCCGACAATAACTTTTCAGAAACACTCGACATAGAGGCAGCTAAACGACGAATATTATCGGTACGTTGCTGTTGATTCATCTCCTGCTGTTGTTGTTTTTCAAATTGCGCTAAACGTGCCTCACGTGAATTATCGCCTAATGATGGAAGCAAAGCAGCTGTGTTTAATGCGGGTTGAGTAGACGTGGTCGTTGCCGTTTTTGCTGGCACGGTTTCTTGATAACCTGCCTGCGCTGCTGAAAAACCAGAACGCAACAAATCACCTGGCGTAAAACCAGCTGTTTTCAACGCCGTTAAACTGTATCCAGCTTGTCGTAAATTGGCAGCACTTAATCCTGCGTTACGTAATTGTGAAGCAGTAAATCCTGCTGCACGCAAATCACTCGGAGAAAAACCACCTGCAACTAATTGTCCCGCAGAATATCCTGCATTTTTTAATTGTGTCGCAGAAAATCCCGCTGCCTTCAAATCAGACGCAGAATACCCTGCATTTTTTAACTGTTGTGCACTAAATCCTGCATTTTTTAAATCAGCTGCACTAAATCCAGCATCTTTTAATGCGCCCGCACTAAATCCCGCTGATTTTAAAGCGGATGCTGAAAATCCAGCGTCTTTTAATTCTGCAGCACTGAATCCTGCCGCTTTTAAATCGGATGCTGAAAATCCAGCGTCTTTTAAAGCTTTTGCACTGAATCCTGCTGCTTTTAATTCACCCGCACTAAAACCAGCCGCGCGCAATGCGCCTGCAGAAAATCCCGCTGCCTTCAATGCCGCTAATCCACAACCTGATTGACGCAATTCTGTTGCAGAAACACCTTGCGCACGCTGTTGTTCTAATCTTTTAACATTACAAACAACCGCAGATTGATCAGCCGCTTTAATTTCACTTGGCGTAAATCCTGCAGCAGCTAAATCGGAATTACCGAATCCCGCCGCTTTTAAAGCATCTGCACTAAACCCTGCGTTTTTCAAAGCCGTCGCAGAAAAACCCGCTGCTTTTAAATCAGCTGCGCTGAATCCCGCTGCTTTTAAATCACTCGCACTGAATCCGGCTGCTTTCAGTTGCGCAGCAGTAAATCCTGCTGCTTTTAATGCAGTCAAACCACAACCCTCATCTCGAAGCTTGATAGCTGAAACACCTGCGGCATAGGCTTGCTTTAATTTTTCAACACTGCATTGCGCAGCAGCTTGATCGGCTGCTGCAATTTGAGCGGATGTAAATCCTGCAGCCGCTAAATCCGTGTTACTAAAACCAGCCGTTTTTAATGCTGCTGCACTATAACCTGCTGCCTTAAGTTCAGCCGCAGAAAAACCTGCATCTCTCAAATCTTGCGCACTATATCCTGCTGCTTTTAGTTGTGCCGCCGTGTATCCCGCCGCCTTCAATGCAGCAGCACCACAACCTTGCTCTCGCAATTGCGCCGCAGACATTCCTGATGCATAGTCTTGTTTTAATTTTTGCGCATTACATTGCACAGGGGTTTTTTCTGAAGAAAATCCAGCATCTTGTAATTGCGCTGGAGTGAATCCCGCTGATTTTAAATCAGCTGCAGAAAAACCAGCTGATTTTAATTCACCTGCCGTAAAACCAGCACTTTTTAAATCTTGCGCACTATATCCTGCCGCTTTCAAATCTCCCGCAGAAAATCCAGCCGCAATTAACTCCTTAAGATCAAAACCACAAGTGTGTAGTTGCTCAGCACTCATACCAATTTGTTTAAGGTCACCTACTGTATATCCCGCTAATTTTAATGCAGGACAAGAACAACCCTGACACAATAATTCTTCTGCCGTGACGCCTGTTTGCCTTGCCAATTCTAAATTTTTAGCAGTACAACTTGCTGGATTGGGTTTATACATCACTACCACTTTATTAATGGGGCAAGCTGCTTTACCGTCAGATTGAGATTCTGTCGTTTGGCCAAATTGATCTGGATTTCCAATAAAACCAGAGCGCGTAATAGTAGGCACAAATGAAGTACCTGTTTTCATCGCTTTTTCTTCACCTGAAACATTCGCGCTGATTTGCGCATGAACATACTCAGAAGAAGGATTACCAGAACCCGGTGTTGAGGCGATAGCTGGGCCACCTGAAACCTCAGCGCCTGCTGCTTCGGCCTCTGCTTTTGAATGTAAATGAATAACCAGTCCGATTACTGCGGCAATAACGACAATCAACACAATCGCTAAAATAGCACGCACTTTTGCATTTTGAAAAACCGACCATTGCATTTTTTTCTGCGGGGAATCAGCCATGACATTATGATCCTCTAATCGATAATTGAACTATCTCGCCACGATGCGAGGCTAATATAACAGGGGTTTTCATCAACTCATATACGTGCGTCCCATCTGGACTATTCATACTTGATAACCATCCTGGTGATAAAACTGTCACGCGCGTACGCAAAAATAAATGTCCCTGATAAGACCACGCTTGCGCTGGCGCACCATCAACCGTCAACAATGTCGCACCATCTGGCGCAACGCCATCTAAAAAACTCATGAGAACAGGATTCGCTGCCTGCGGCAATCCACTCGTTCCAACCACAGCATTAGGTCCCAAACCCGGCATACGTAAATCCACTCGATAATCTACTGCGTGCTGACCCGGCATCAAAGTCAACATCACGGGCGTATTTTCACCTTTCAACATCACAGCCAAATTACCTTGTTCATAACGATCACGTGCTTGCACAATTAACATATCCCCTTTGCCATTGGGCGTGCTGGGTTGAATATTAAATGCATTGGGATTTCCAAGATCATAACCTACAACTGGCCAAGGCTGTCCTGTCGAATCTAAAAAAACCAACGATGTCACATAACCAGAACGCAAGCGAATAACCGGCGGTGCAGCACCGGGTGACATATTCACTAAAATTGAACTCGATGTGGGTTTCGGTGGCACACCAGGATATTGCGCAACGGCTTGCTGACTATTATTAAACATATTACGCAATGTCACAATTTGCGATGGACTCAGTGGCATTAAATTACGCAATACTTGAGTAAACGCAGTTTGACTACCCGGTGTACTACCAAATGCATTTGCAGAAACGGCTGCTACATTTGAATTTGGCACTGTTTGTAATTGCGGTGCTTGAGCTGATTCAGCTGGCAAATTAGTCTGTGTCACTGTTGTTGCATTTTTTTGTGGATCTGGTTGCGTACCATCATCCACATATGTTGCACCTGGCAATGGAGCAGATGGTGACGCTGTTATGGCTTGTGTTGTCTGCGTTGGCGCATCTGCAGCAAGCACGGCAACACTTGCAATTGCGTTGACGCTCAACGCTGCTATCGTTATGAAAAAAATTCTTTTCACCGTATCTCTCTCTCGTTATTCATGTTAATTCCCATTACTCTTGCGCTGCGGGCGCAAATTCATTAATCGCAATTTGATTGGGGTTATTTTGCACGGGCACACGCACAACAATAACGATTATCTTAAGTGGCTGACGAATTGTTTTTTTCATATTCGTGTAAGTGATCATAATCGGTAATTCCACTTTCCATACATAACGGCCATTTAATACGGCTTGATATTGAATAACTGGCGCACCCGTTACTGTCGCATTTGAAACCATACCCAATTTCACCAAAGAATCCAAATCACCACTTTGTTGGAAAGACTGCAAAAACCAATGCCATCCATCTGGCGTAAAATTATTGGATGCCGCTTCTAATTGCGAACGCCAATGAATGTAATCCAAGCTAAATGCTTGCTGAATCGAATCTGAAACCCATTGCAACACATAATTATTATCTACCACTGGATCCGATAAAGGGTGCCACTTAATAAGCTGATAAGCTGAATTTGTTGCGAAATATTGTGGCTCTGGCGGATTAAGATAGTGATCAACTACGGCAAATAATAAAATCACATCAATAAAAAACACAAAAACTAAAGCAAAAACGGCACGTTTATAATTATCACGGTAAAAACCATTGCGCAGCAAAACGAGCGTCAAACCTTCCGAGTTTGGCTTTCGATCTTCACTGATATTTTTATCTTTTATCTCTTCTGCCATACTTTCTTTGCTCTACTCTGCTGGTTTCGAAAGGAAATTAATAATTTGAATACCTTGAGATGCATTCAAAGTTGGGACACGCTGCACATCTATTGTAATGACAATATTACGCTGCGATGATGTGCTCGCGCTCGTATAAGTCACCAACAATGGCAGCTGCACGCGCCAAGTAAATCGGCCATGCACAATCATACGCGCTAATATCACGGGCGGCCCAGAAACAACAGAGCTGATAATTAATCGCTTATCGACCAACTCACTCAAAAAGCCAGATGCTTTCAATGCGCTCATCATTTTCGCCCAACCTTCTGTTGTAAAGCGCGGTTTTACTTGCGCTAATTGCTTCTGATAGCGTGAAAAACTTAAATTATAAATGAGCCGGGTTGTTAAAGCAGACCATCGAACGATAAAAGAGCTGGTGATGACTGGTTCTGACAGTGAATGCATGGGCACAACATCACCATTTGTTGCAGCAGCATAATATAAAGGTTGTTTTCGATCGTAAGTCATCCATGCTAATACGCATGACAATATCGCACAAATCACAACCAAAAATACAAGCCACTTCATCGTGCGACGATAAGCATCACGATAAAATTTATTGAGCTGTAATGCCAATTCTTGTGAATCTGTATTCATATCAATCTCAATGATGTCTTAATACCATGCTGTATTATCACGATAATAACGAAAACTAATTTCCACGCGACGATTCAAACGTCGACCTGCTTCACTACCATTCCACGCGATTGCCTTATGATTACCACGACCCACTGCATAAATAAGTCGAGAATTAATGCCTCGTTTCACCAAATATTTCTCAACAGATACCGCTTGGCGTTCTGTGCGTTGGTCTGCAAGAGAACCAAACTTTGTCATCACATCATCTGCTGAATGATTCGCATACCCCGCCACTTCAACAGAAATTTTTGAATAGGTGCACATAAAATCAGCGATGATGTTTAATATTGGCTTATAATCATCTCTAATTTCAGCCGTTTCATTTTCAAACAAGGTATCGCTTGGCAAAATAAATCGCCATGTCTGTCCTAGCTGAATCACCTGCACATCATGGGTTTGCAGCAAACACAAATCATATGCGCGACGCTGAATAGCGGGAATGGGTTTGGGCACCTTAACCAATGTTTCAGGTCTAACAAGCGGCCATTTTCCTAAATATTTTTTACAGGGCGACGAGCAACTGGATAGGCTTAGCAAAACCCATATTACCAGTAGCACAAGGGAAAAATATTTTACTTTTGCTACGCTCATTTCTGATTTTCCCTAACGATCTTTCAAAAAAGCACATCAATGTAAACAATAATCTAACAAAACATACTTAAGAAAGCATTAAAAATTAATCAGACTCGCTTTCTACCGCTTCTTTTTTCTTCAATGAAACGCCCGCCACAATTTCACGTAACTTTGCGGTAATTTGAGGCGCCAATACAGGCGGCTCTAAAGGCGCAGGAGGATAATCTGTTCCGCGATCCATATCGCCAATTAATTCAATGCCTATGCTGCTGGCTTGTTTACTGGATTTTCCGCAAAGTCGCTGCAAATATTCAATTTGATCACGCACTTTTTTGCGATCTAAAATAGCAGCGCGGAACTTGGGATCATCTGGAATCCATAATTTTTCAAGATACTCACTCATATGCAGTGGCGTAAAAATATTCAAACGATCTTCTGATTCTTCCATTTGTGTTTGCGATACTTCCGCAAAAAAATCGGATGGAATATCACCATCATCAATTTGCACACGCTCTTCAAAATTATTCAAAACCAGGATGGCACGCTGAATTGGAGGAAACGTTTCAAACGTTTGCATCAGTTGCATCACACGTTCAATCTCTTCATTTTCCGGAACCGCAATGGATTCCCATTCGCCCGCTTTGGCTTGACTAAGTGATTGATAGGTTTCAAACGTCTTACCTAACTGCTCAACTGCTTCATCTGTTGGCGAATCGATCATCAAAAAGTGATTTAAATGCATGCGTTTTACTGGCGCAGGATTCGCATAATAAAAACGACCTCGCACAATTTTCGACTTAAAAAAGAAATGCGCTTCCCCTTCGCGCTGCTCTTTTAAATCCAACAAATCAACGCGTGCACGTTTTTCAAGTCGCGCTCCTTTCGCATCGGCATACATACCCAACACGCTACCTTGATCAACTTGAAAACTATCCACGTGTGTTACATAAGATTCGCCCGCTGTTTTCATAAAGAAATCCCACGTTTCAATGGGATCTTCTAATTTCATACAAATTTTAATATTCGTGTTCGCACCAATCGATGCCGCTTCTTCTTTTGATGCCTTTTGAAATGCCGGTAAATCTTGTCCCGCAAAAATAACAGAGAACCCCAATGATCGTGCCTGCGCAGGGACAACTGCAAAGCCTTCAACTGCATAATATCCATATTCATCTAACACACATAAATAAGGTGTTTCTGCATTCGTCGGTTTACGTTCAATCAAATCTTTAAACTCACCCTCAACGCTATCACCCAAACCGGCCGCCATCATGGATTTCAACGTAGCAATAATAATTTTACCTAAATTCGCTAACTCTTCGGGTGATTTTTCAAGGGCGGGTAACAATACGCATAAAATACGACGATTCAAGACAACATCTGTTAAATCTACCTCGGGTAAACGGATACGTAAAATATGCCCATAAGTATCTGCCAATGAAGTAAAAATACGCACCAATTGCATCGTAATGTAACCATGCTGTTCAAACACCTGCGATACCTGCTTACCTTTACTTTCTTTTTTAAATCCAGGCAGCGTTAACACATAATTCATTAATGGCTCTAAAATAGAAGGGGGGAAATTTTCCAAGCTTACTGATTCCATCCCATCGCGCGGAAATAATTTATCAAGCGTAATAGATTCTAACTTGGGTAAATGAAAATAATTACGAATCGTATTGGCATCTAATAAAATATGCCCAGCATCACGCATCGCCACCAATACTTTCATCAATGATTCAACGAAACCAATAGCACGACCTTTCCACATATCTGCATCGCCGCTGCCACCTTTTGATGTACCCATCAAACTAACAACTAAGTTTGATAACATACTCGACGAACCTGAACCAAACGGGTTTAACGTATTCGATAGACGCGATTCTTGCGGGCCAATTACATCACGCGCACCTGTCATAAAATTAATTAACAACAAATCATCTTCGCGCCCCATTGATCGTACCATCGAAAACACAGAGGCATACAAACTGTTATCACCTTTACCATCAACATAAATAAACCCAGACGCTTGCAGTAATGCATTATAAGTAATAGATAATAATGCTTGTGTCTTACCTGAACCGGTTGATCCAAAGATCAGCACATGCGTTCGCATGTCTTCATTGCTAAACCACAGTTCATTCGATGTTTTAATCTCATTTCCGAAATAATAAATACCTCGAGCCATACGAGGCTTGTTATTACCCGGCAATAAATCATTAAAATCCTTTTGATGAGAAACCAGCGGCAAACGAAATGGCAATGTCCGTTTTTGAGTATAACCATACAAAAAAGCAAAGAACCCTATGATCAGCACCAACTCACTTACGTAGCCAACCACAAAAGATGTGCACGCAAAGGCAAGCATCACGATAGACAATGAAACACGATTTTTTAACGTATCCGAGATACGCATGCCGAGCGTGCGCGTATCTCGGACAATCCGCGCCTGATCTTGTTCTTGACTAGAGTCTAACCCGCGTTGTTTGTACGCCATTGTTCACTCTCTTCTACAAATAGAATAGTTTGCAGTGATTCTTCTAATGCATCGACTGCTGATTTGATCATTGGTGTTTTTAATGCGCGTCCCACTTTTTTTTCTGCTTTCCAATGCGCATAAATACCAGCCACTTCAACAAATGCCGTTTGACGTCCTACCGAATTCAACGTAAACCACAAACGCCGATCAACCGGCTTTAACCATAAAAATTCCGCACTAGCGAGCACACCATCTGTACGCGCAATCTCCAACATAGAGGCCATCAATGTCGTCATAAAGGCATGCCGTTTTTCAAGCCACTTTAGAATTTTATGATTTTTATATTCTGCTAATTTTTCAGAAACACCGGTGAAATCCAATTTGCCAGATGCAGCAGATACGGCAATTTGAGATAAAATGGCATTTGCAACTGGACGACGTCCTGTTGCGCGCGCTAAAAAAACCAAAGACAATGCTTTAATATGAATGGGCAATGCATCAATTCCTTTCCACAGCGGCCCCAACTGCAAAGCAAACAACCGAAATGTGGGCTTATGTTTTAACACCCATACTTTTTTCCCCGCCACTGTTTTGACAGATAATAAATCGTTCTCACGACAAAAATAAAGCGGCAACTTTGCCATCGCCCATGGACCTTTGTCGATATCCTGTTTTACCAAATCCATCGAAATAATTGGTGTAATTTGTGGCCACACCTCTTGACCAACAACACGCAAGGTTTTCATTGTATAACTATGATGAAATTGCGAAGCGCCTTGTGCGTAGCATAAACCAGCCAACACTAAAAAAATAACAATAATAGGGTAACGGGTCCAATGACCAATGTCTGCATTAATTGCAGCAAATTTATTCCAATCTACTTTACTCGGATCGGTATTCTGCATGTAAGCTTGGAATGAATTGAGTTCTTGAAAATTGGGTTTGGGCAAGTGCAACAGATGCGCAATAGGTTGCCATAATTCCGCAAGAAATCGAACAAAGTCAATCTCATGAATGCGCAACCAAAAAACAGGAATCACAACATATTTTTCATCAACCCACCAAAAAATAACAATGGCACCGAAAAAAAGGCAAATGAGCCAAAAAAAATTGGCTGTATGATCTGACTGATTTTGCTGTCCCGCCGGATTCATTCCCTATCCTTGTTTTATCAATTGGCCATCCACAAAATGATAGCATATTCCCTGATGCACAAATGCCACGATGCGACCGTTACGCACTGCAATTTCTTTTAACACTAATAACGGATGATCAAATTGATCTTTTAATGGCGACGCAAAAGGATCTGGCGATTGAATATCTGCTTTTCGAATCGTCACAATCACATAACCTTCATTACCCGCTGCTGCAGAACGCAAACGAATGCGTTTTTGAACATCTGCTTCACTTTGATAAACAGGTCGCCCAACCGTATAGCGATCCAATGATCTTAACTGCATTGCCCATTTATTGATATTGTAACCGTCACTTTGAAACAACGAAATATAAACGTCAACCTCATCTTCAGTAGGCGGCGTGATTTTTACAGCTTTTTTTTCAACCTTTTCCTCTAATATATTTATTTCAGTTTCTGCCTCTGCTTTGATTGCAATTAAGGGCTTGATGGTATTTTTTAAAAATAAAGAACTGCTCCAATCACCAGCCGCAATCACATGATCAACAGCATGAATGACCGCATGCAATAAACCCAGTTTATCTTCTTTAGAAAGTTGGCCTTTCGAAAAATAATTACGCGCAACCGCAGAAAACTCGCGCGCCTCTTTATCGAGACACTCAAGTAATTTCTTCTTGAGTTCTTGGCCTTTGAAATCCGATGTTAACGGAGAAATATTGTCCATGAGTTAATCTTAAAGTATTACGAGATTGAATGCGCGAAATAATTACCGTTATTTAGGGTTATGAGCGCCTTCAAAATTTTCTGGTCCGTTCTTTTCAACCGCTTTTTCGTAGTGTTCAACCGAAGCTTTAAGCTCAGCACCCGCTTTAGCGGCAATACTTGCACTAAACAAACCCACCAAACTTCCCACAGCCAATTGCAAAGCTTTTGGGTCAACGATGCGTCCATTCTTTTCTTGTGTGTTTTTTCCAATAAAACTAGTCATACTTACCGCCTAATTTGCCATGTTAGTTTCACATCTTGTTCATTTTTATAACCTTTCCGTGGCTGCTTGTTTTTTATCTCCTTCAATAATACCAACCCAACCTTAAGAGACTATTAAGACTTCAACCTCAATTGATTGAATATATATAGTAAGATTAGCAGAGTTTTAAAGATTTTCCGGTAATTTCGGGTCAATCATACATTAATTCATCTAAGGGCACTTCCCCTCGCGTAGGACTGCTTTTAACCAGCTCATTCAACACATCGAGTAAACACAATAAACGCAATGAATCAGGCGTAAACTCATCAAAATTTACTTTCACACCTAACAAAGCCCCTTCCACATCCTCATAGGTCACACCCAATCCATAACCCAAACACAATTGCGATAATTGATCCGCACGTTTGGTTAATCCTGGTAGCAAGCCCACATCGCCAAAAATATCTTTATAACTGGCATTACTCCCTTTGAGCGTAAAGGACACGCCCATATTTTTCGCAATCATTGTTAATTTTTTTTCTAAATTAATCATGACATCCACCATGGCACAGCCATTTTGCGATTACCTGCTACTAACGTTCTTAACCAACGACCAAACACGGTCGGGGTAAAACCATAACGATTTAATATTGAGAAAAAAATAATTAACACTACTGTGAGCACGAAAGTCCACCATGCGATATGCATCAAAAAAATCACAACCGGAAATGCAGCACGCCCATCCCACATAAAAAATTTGATTGGTCTTGCAGAATCTCGCCAATGCGCACCACCCTCTGCCATACACACCTCGCTCTATTTTTTATCATGTTATCTCATGCTATGTGAAAAATCACCTCGTGTTTTTTCTTTTTTTATGCTTATATTTCTCAAAAAAAACACTGGGGTTGGAAAAAATATGTCAACACACACCTTACCACTCACGCCTGAGTTAATCACTTATTTAGATGAGCACAGCGTGCATGAACCTGAATTATTAACTGCATTGCGCCTCGAAACAATAAATACTTTTGAAGCAGCACCAATGCAAATTTCTCCAGCGTTAGGGCAATTTTTTCGCTTTTTTCTGGAAACCATGCAAGCCGAAACTGTATTAGAGATAGGTACTTTTACAGGTTATAGTGCCATTTGTATGGCACTCGCGTTGCCTGAACAGGGTCATGTGACTTGTTGTGATTCAAGCCATGACTGGACACGGCTTGCTGAAAAATATTGGGGGAAAATGCACCTCTCACAAAAAATTACCTTACATTTAGCACCCGCCATCAAAACAATGGAAAAATTATTACAAGAAAAAAAACAGGCTACGTATGATTTTGCATTTATTGATGCTGATAAAATTAACTACCTGCATTATTACGAATACTGTTTACAACTTGTACGACCTGGCGGCGTTATTGCAATTGATAATGTGCTATGGAATGGCGAGGTCGTCAATCCACAAAACCAAATGGGGAATACACGCGTCATTCGCGAACTCAATGATAAAATTTACAGCGATAATCGCGTTACCAGCTGCATAATACCGATTGGAGATGGATTAACTTTAGTGAGAAAAAAATGATGAGAATATCGACAACCTGATTGGCGATTGCCACAATTAATGTTACCTTAATAAAAGGTTATTATTATGGGTGTCACAATTGCACGGATGAAAATTTCTCTCCGTGATTTACAACGGAAAAACGGCGAAACCGAACATGAAAAAAAATGCATGGAAATTAGCGCTCATTATCCCCACTTTATTTTTGTTAACTAGCTGCTCAGAAGGAAAAAGGGTGGTAGATCTTAATTTAAAATATCTTCCAACCGATCGCGTACCAGCTAATGTCACCGATAAACAATCTCAAGAGCAAATTGCAGAGGCAGCAACAGCGGTAGGTCAATCATTGCAAGAATTATCCGCGGTTCAAATGACCGTGCATCCACCCAAAAAACTACAAAAACCATTTAATCCGCAAGCAGTGGGAATGAGTAAAATTGCCTCAATCAGCTGGACAGGGCCTGTTCAACCTGTGCTGAAAAAAATTGCGCAAGCAACGCGCTATCGCTTACGCGTCATTGGTAAAAAACCAGCACTGCCTGTTATTGTGTCACTTAACATGCACAACAAACCCATCGCCGATATTTTACGTAATGTCACTTATCAAATCGTGATGAAAGCAAATATCGCGGTATACCCCAAATCACGCACGATAGAATTGCGTTATCATGGCAATTAACTCGAACAAAGGATAAGCCGTGACATTCAAAGCAACAATCAAACGAACCGTCGCACTCACTGCTGCAATCGCACTATGTTGCGCAGGTGCAGCTATGGCAGATGATACAGGTACACTGAATGCACAAGTGGGTTTTATCGGTCTTGCACATTTTCCAAAAGGCGCAGATGAAATCAATCCCATTCGCTTTGCTGCTATTCGCCAAGCGTCCATGTCACTTGGCGCACAAGGCGGCTTAGCATGGCAAGCGCGCAATATTGACATGGCGCTACATCAAGAATCTGTTTTTCTCGACCAAGTATTCGATTTCAATCAATTGCTGCTGAATCACAATGTGCTACCGCCTGTGTTAGTTGAAAGCAATAATAACTTGGCATTAGATGATAACAACACATTGCGTATCGACACACAAAGCTATCGCATCATTCGCTCCGCTCGTTTTGTCACAGCACCCCCAAACTGGCGGGACTATTTATGGATGCGCTTTAGCAGACCCGCACTATCTGATCGATCACTGTTGCCACAAAGCAAAGCAGAAGCAAGCGTGTGGAATCATTATTTTAAAGAAGGCTGGGTGAATGGCACGCAACAAGCAAATCATATTTTCACCGCTAATTTAAATCGATTAAAACGCGATTTAATTGGTATGGTTTTATACCGAGAATTATTAGCAGAACACATGGTCAGTCCGCCTTATGTTGCAAAAGCACAACTGGGTGTGACCGGTGATGCAACACAATTACGCATTAACGATCAAGTACTGAGAATTACAGCACAATCAGCATTACAACCTAATCCAAGCAAATGGATGCCGGTGATTACAAAGTAATTTGTGTTTTGCATATTGAGGAATAAATGCCAGAAGAAACAACAGCACTATTATACCCGCGCGAACCCGCACGCTTTGAGGAAAAAAACATAGATGATTTGTTGGTGTACTGCCAACATATCAACGCATCAGATATTACCATTCAAACAGCAGAACCCATTATCATTGAAGTTTACGGCCGCATTCACAAAATCACCAAACGAAAATTAACCAATACTGAAGTAGGTGATTTATTAAATGCGCTTTATGGCCCAAACGGCACAACCCAAATTATGCGCGGCACTGATTTAGATACACACTACGAAGTGCGGCCAAGCCGCAATGAACGATATCGTTTCCGCGTGAATGGTGTGGGTTGTTATATCGACGGACACGAAGGGATTCAAATTACCCTGCGAACCATTCCTGCTACACCACCTAGTTTATCCACATTACAATTACCACAACCCATTATCGACGCAATGGCACCGCAAGAAGGTGTGGTTTATGTGACTGGTGCAACCGGCTCAGGTAAAAGCACATTACTCGCCTCTATTATCAAATCACTTGCAGAAGAAAAAGATGGGAATCGAAAAATTTTAACCTATGAATCCCCTATTGAATTTGTTTACGATAGCATTGAGATGCCAACTTCTATCGTAGCGCAATCCGAAATTCCAAAACACTTACCAACGTTCGCTGATGGTGTTCGTAACGCGTTACGACGAAAACCACATTTAATTTTAGTTGGTGAAGCACGAGATACAGAAACCATCAGTGCGGTTATTGAAGCAGCACTTACTGGACATCCTGTTTATACTACGCTGCACACAAATGGCGTTGCAGAAACCATTCGACGATTGGTTGGCAGCTTTCCCAGCGAAGAACGCCTAGGACGCACAATTGATATTATCGAAACATTACGGTTGATTGTATGGCAACGCTTAGTACCATCCGTTGATGGAAAACGCATTGCCTTACGAGAATATCTTGTTTTCTCAGAAAAAATACGTGATGTGCTATTAGACAGCGATCCTGAAAATATTACACAAACCACGCGTCAATTATTGCAAGAGCATGGTCAACCCATGCTATCTGATGTTGAAGCGCGATATAAAGAAGGCTTGCTGACTGATCGCTTATATCAAACGCTCACAATGCGTTTAAAACAAAATGAATAAGTTATGGAATACCTCAAAGTTAGAAACGATTTAATTTATATCTTGAATCCCGTTTTATTTTTGATGGGACTTTTTTTATTTATTGAAGCCCCTACTTTCATCGCTATTTGTTTTTATGCTTTTTGGTTTGCTTTATGCTGCGCGCTATTTTTCATCTTTTCTCGATATGGAAAACAACGATTAGCGCACAATGCGGATGATATTGCGATACGATTACCACTGTCTCAATGGCTTTTTTGTATTGTACTATTGCAACTGACTTTTTTGGGCGTCTATTTGGGAATTGCCACTATCAGTGGCAATATCTTGACTGTCAACACACACATTCGCCCATATCTTTTTTTAGAAAGCCTCTCCACTCAGTTTTTTGCAAGCGGATTATTTCCATGGGCGATGTATGCTGTGATTGCTGCTGGCATGGGATTGATAGGCTATAAACAACAAACCAATGCTTATTTCAGCACACTACTCGAACCACTAACACATCATCAGGCACAACAAACATGGGGATTAATTATCAATACGGGTATGCGTCGCGCAACCTTAATGGTAGTAGGCATTACGCTCATGTTCATGACCATATTGCTCATCAGTCTGGTTTTACCGCCCAATGTTCATTTGCCAAATGGATTTCAATCCATCACCATTTTCAGCACCCTCATTTTAATCGTATTTACTTTTACCAAAGCAATGAAACGATATATCACGCGTATTTTTTCACATCGCGTTCCTACTGCAATTGGCTTTCCTATTTTTTGTGCGGCATTAGCACTACTGCTTTTATTCGTCATCATATCTATGAGCGCCATCTCATCTCAAGCGCTGGTACAAAATATACCTTCACTCATCACCAACTGGATTAATTTAAACTGGAATCGACTCTGGATACTTTTTTCAGGAATGTGGTGCGCAGCATTGACACCCTTAGTCTGTAGCTATATCGCGCGTATTTCTCGTGGCTATCGTATTCGCGACATCATTTTAGGCGTATTGGCATTACCCATTTTAATGGCTTTGTTTTTTGTCATTGCACAATATCTGCATTTACCACGAATCATACTTCCTCTGTTTACAGTTAAAATTATTGCACTCATCTCATTTTTAATTTTTTTGCCGCTGCTGTTGAATCATAAACAAATTGCTTGCGCAATCATTGCTTATTTTCCTAAAAATGGCACACCTAAACCACGCGATTACCAACCCTTTTTCCAAAAAATTACCCAATTTGCCATTATCAGTTTATATTTTTATCTGGTGCTGGGTATGAATGGCTTAAGCTTTCTTATTTTCACCATTAATTTTTATATTCTCGGCACACTGCTTTTTGGTCTTTTTGCTATCTTAATTAACAGCATTCGCTCAAAAGAAACACGGTAGTCACAACACTAGCCATATCAGCAGACAAATCAAATTGGCTTTTGCATCACGCCTATTTACTACACGCACTTTTACATTAAAATCAAAAAAACATTGCACTGCTGCTTGTACTCCTGTAGCATTACATCAGTATTTTTGGATAGCAACGAGGAAACCTCATGAAACGTACAATTAAAACAATTGCTTTTTGCACGCTCATCGCCTTGGTTGGCGCTACTTTTGCAGCAACGCCAGCAAAAAAACCCATCACCATTGGTATTGTGGTTCCCATTCAACTACCCGCAATGAAACAAATTGTCAGCGGCTTTGAAACCACGCTTAAAAAAGAATCCAGCGTGCCAGTGAAATTTCTTGTCAAAAATGCGCAAGGCAACATCAATATTCAGCGTTCTATTTTACAAGAATTTAACGCACCTTCGATCAATATCGTTGCTCCCATTGGTACTGATGCAACACAAATGGCCATTGCTATGATTCGCAATAAACCCATCATCGGAATTGCAGCAGATCATATAAAAGAAGAAGCAACCAAAGCCAACAATCACAATGTAACCGGCGTTAATAGCAAAGTGCCTGCAGCGCAACGGATGCAATTTATTCATGACGCAATGCCTAAATTAAAAAAATTAACCATTGTCTACAGCAGCGCTGGTCGTATCTTCTCACAAGTAAAACAGGTTGTTGCTGCTGCGAAAAAAGATCATATCACCGTACAAAAATTAATGGTCACGCAATTATCTGATCTCTACACCATCAGCAAAAATATCGCGCCTAATAGTCAAGCGATCTTTATCTTGAAGGATGAAATGATTGTAAGCGGCTTAAATACACTGTTACAGCAAGCCCGACTGAAATCTATTTCTGTGATTGCCTCAGATGATGGCTCTGTTAGCAAAGGCGCTGCATTCGCATTGGGTGTTTCTGAATATCAAACAGGCGTTGCTACTGCCAAGGTTGTCAATAAAATCATTAAGGGAGCAAAAGCAGGAGACTTACCCGTTCACATGATGACGCACTATTTTGTATTCTTAAATCCAGCAGCGGCAACAGCACAACACATTAATCCAGCTGTAGTAAAAGCGGCTGCGAAAAAAGCAGGGTACAAAATATCCATTTTATAATGTGAGCAAGCAGTGATGTGTTAACCGTTAACCACAAATCCATCGGCTTTGTGGTTAACATACGACAAACAACCACCCAAAGACAGCTAGATTTATGCTAACCATTTTGCTCAATACACTTCAACAAACGCTGATTTTTTTACCACTCGCTATCGGCGTTTATTTAAGTTACGACGTTTTATTAATTACGGACTTAACGGTTGAAGGCACATTTGTTTTAGGCGCTGCCATTTTTGCGCGTTTAATCACATTGGGACTAGGTCAAACTCTCAGTGTCATTGCAGGATTATTAGGCGGCGCCATCATTGGCATTGGGGTCACTGTCATGCAACGTGTTGCTAAAATCAATTCATTGATTGCCGGTATTCTAGCTACCTTTATGTTATACAGCGTTAATTTTGGCGTAATGAATCGCCCTAACATCAGCTTGCTCAACAGCGATATTTTTCTACAGCATCTTCAAGATTACTACCCAGTTGGATTAACTTTTTTCTTAATTGCCTTTATTTTACTATTAACCATTGCCATGTCTGTATTTTTACACAGTGAAATGGGATTAAAATTACGCGCATTTGGTTCTAGCCCGCATTTGTTAAGAAAACTAGGGAAAAATCCTGCTATTTATCTTGGTATTGGCTTAGCTACTAGCAATATGCTGTCTGCACTCTGCGGCATCATGACCGCACAAGTAGATGGCTATGCTGATATTCACATGGGATTAGGCATGGCATTGACTGCCATTGGCGCAGTCGTGATTGGAAAAAAACTCGTATCCGCTCTATTTCGACGATCCGATCGCTTCAGCGCATCCGCTGGATTATTTGGCTGCTTGCTCGGCGCTTTTATTTATTTTTTAATTCTCAATGGATTTTTAACGGCGGGCATTAATCCGATCTACTTAAAATTATTTTTGGGATTAATCCTTGTTGTCTTTTTATCAACAGCACACTACACCAAACAACGCGGGGAATTGTATGCAACCGCTGATTGAGTTTAACCATACTGATTTTAAAATCAGTAGAAAAAATATTATCCATAATATCAACTTGTCTATTTCTCCAGGCGATTTTATTGTTGTGCTCGGCGGAAACGGCTCTGGTAAAAGCACCTTATTAAAATTATTGAATCGCACTTACCGAAACACATCCGGCAATATCACCTTCCATCAAAAAAAATTAAGCCAATACGATGAAAAAGAATTACGTCAAAAAATGGTGACCATCACGCAGTATATTGGCGATAGCATTTTCTTAGATCTAACCATTGAAGAAAACGCCATCTTAATTGAGTCATCTTACCTAAAATCAGCCCATCAGCATTTTGATAAGAAGCAATTTCTTATAGCACTGCCCAATTATTTAAAACAATTTAATCCAAAATTGGCAGAGCTATTAAAATCACGCACCAATTGTTTATCCGGCGGTGAACAACAAATCTTGGCTTTTGCATTATACTTACGCCATCAACCAGACTTGTTACTACTAGATGAGCATACGAGCGCACTTGACCCTAAAAAATCAGACGCGGTCATGACATTTACACACCAATTTATTTTGCAAAAACACATCACTTGTTTAATGACAACGCACCAACTTGATTACGCTCTTAAATACGGCAATCGATTAATTGCATTACGTGATGGTGAAGTGGTATTCGAGGCCAATGCAAGAGAAAAAGCACAATTAGTCATGTCAGACTTACTTAAATATTGTTATTAACCCTATTCAACGGAAAAATAATATGAAAAATCCCTGGAAATCATTTTTGCATTTATGCCTCGAAGCAAAAAATACAGATGTATTAGCGAAAACATTAGATTGCTTTCTCACTGTCGAAGAAAAAGAATCCATAGCTGATCGTTATCTTATTATTCAAGCATTACTTCAACATAAATTAACGCAACGTGAGATGGCAGAACAGCTCAACGTGAGTATTGCTAAAATCACACGCGGCTCTAATGCATTAAAAATGCTAGATCCAAAATTAAAAGCATTTTTAGAAAAAAATACATGATGCAACCATCTCAGATAACAGTATAAGCAATTTAATAAAAAATATTTTGCCATTGCTTCTTTCGGATAATCTCAACGTTTATAAACCATATCGCTTGAATTTTTCCTGTGAAACTAAACTGCTAAATGAGGCTCCACTGATTCTGACTTCAAATCTAAGTGCCTTGCACGTGCTGCTACTGTTTCCCCAAATAATCCTGCAAAGGCAAGCACATTATCTGCTTGGCTGTTCTTTTCTTGCTTAGATTTTGATAAAAAATTCATGATGCATGGCCAGTTATTTCGATATGAATCCCAGTTATGCGTAAATAACAAAACGCTTAAAAGAATTGCTGTCGTCGTTGCGCAAAAAAATACAGTAGCATAGGGATTATCATGGGACATCGCTGGGGTTGTATATCCTAACGCTTGATACGCAGGATAAGATCCGGGGAATGGTCCTTGACAACCTGCTGTGACATTAAAAGAAGTATTTCCAAGAAAAACAGCTGTTTGAGTTCCCGTATTAAAAGATTCTGAATTCAAACAACCCAGCGTATGAGCCGCCTGAGAACATAAAGAAAAAAAGTGATTCAATAACGTAACATCTGTGATATTGAAAAGATTATTAGCTATCCACTTAACAACATTAGCTGCGTGTATCTTAACTGGAGGGAAACTCACATTTAACCAGTTATGATGTGCCAATTCTGTGGTGCAAGCAGGCACCACATTATTAGCGCCTAAAAATCCAAAACTGGAATCCACCAAGTCAAAATTTGATGGGTCAGAAAGCCACATAATTTGCGCTGCTGCTAAACATGCTGATTGAACTTTTGGAAAATGAGCCAACACTTGATTAACAAATGTTCCGTAAAATGCAAACTGAAACTGCCCATTTGGTGACTGATTCCAAGCATGTTCCGCTACCAGTTTGGCTTGAATGTAATTTAAGTAGTGAGTATGGTTATCCAGGAGATATTGCCTATAATCTGTATCATTTTGAGATATAAATCTCTCAATGTTTTCTGCTACGCGATGCTGTACTAGCCAAAAATAAATGAGAGTAGGCACGGCAGCTAAAACCAATCCGGCTGAAAAATATACCAATAAAGCAGCTATGACTTTTTTTTCAGCTAAAGCGGTCGGCAAGTATAAATAGGGCGTTAATGTCAAAGGAATACGGTGTTTTTCAATGCACTCTGGCTGCCAATCTGTTTCTATCTCATTAATCACCGCAGCATATTTCTTAAAAATGCTTAATAATAGATCCCTATCTATTCCGCACCTTAGTTCTTGCATCCTTTGCAATACTGTTTCAATTTCTGTTACCTCATCTGTTATTTCTTTTATTTGCTCTTCTGCTGTCTCACCTATTGGCATTTCTTGTTTTTCTTTTTCCTTGCTTATTCGCTCCTTTTCAAGCAACTCTCCGCCCGAATGAGCCAAAAACATGCTTGCCACTAACTCATACTTTGCATCATCTAATTGAGAAGAAGTCACATAGTATGTTCGTCTTAATTTAGAGGAACGATCAAAGTAAGTTGAAGAAAGCATCTTACATGCAGCCCAACAAGCTCGAAATTGTAAGTATGGTGTTAAAGTATTAGAGAATGCTTCAAGGGTAATGGTGGGTTGTTTGTTCCCAAAAAATACTCTGTGAAATGTATCGACACGTCTAGCCGTACCAAAAATCACTTTTTTGAATGTATCTTCATCAGCCATTTCAAGAATAAGCTGCACAATATCTATTGACCCGATACGGGTAATTAAGCTGTTATTGCGCTCGTCAATGGAAAGCGCAACGGGATTAGTGTTATGAGCACTACCATAGGAATTGTTTGATTGTGTATTATCCAATAATCTAACTGCTAGCTCCTCACTTCTCATAACTGCACACTCTGATTATAATTTTGATTACATTGTAACCATATTAAGTTAAGGATTTCTTAGTGCTCTCGTATTTTTGTTGTACCAAAGCGATTATTTTCGTCTTCTAATTGACCTAGTCGTTTTAATTCAGATAAATCCCCAACCTATTTTGAATGCCACACCTAAATTTCTAAATTACAGGGGTCAGCATGCAATGTCGCTGGGGACTCACCAAAACTCCTGGATCCGCTGCCAAACAATGCCGCTCTATTGCCAGAATAACTTGTTGAGGAAAGTGCTTTTTCTTTAAGCCTATCTTCTGCTTCTATTATTTTTTCTAATTCAGTAATTTTAACACGGCACCGTTTAGCACCAGCTTGATTCTGATTTTGGTCATAGCAACACTCTGCTGATTCATAATACATTCTCATGTCTGATATGTAATTTCTATAGATAGGGATATAGCTAAAAGGGGTTGCCACTCGACTGCGACTGTAAAATTCCATACTTTCTAATTTTATCAATAATCTGACTACTGTCTCAAACGCCTCAGCCGCCAGCTCATACGCTTCATCCTTTCTATATTTATTAGCTTTCTCGATGATTAATTCAAGCAACTCTGAATAAGCCTTAAACTCATTCTGAAAATCACCCTTCAACCTAAAAATTTCAGTCTTTTCTATGCCTTTCCTCATTATTTCAGCAACAGGTTCACTTCTCTCAGCAGAATAGAAAGAAACCAATATTAAATCGTTATCTTCACACCCCAGTTTAACTACTTTTTCAAGACGCATAGTTTAAAATTCTGTTTGGTTTCTAATGAACTAATTTAATTATAGAATAGTTATATTAAATAAATACGAACTGGCCAACATAATTGCATTACCGCTTTGTGTACAATAAAAATAAAAATCACCTCTTTATTTTCATTGAACATCATCTTCGATCAACCCCATTGTAATCCAACGTTTCAATAAAACTGCTGCACGCTGCCCTACTTCATTTTCAGGAAGCAATTCACACAATTTTTCACACAATGCTGAAAAAGTGTTTCCTGCTGCAAGGCTCTGCAAAGCGTAAGCTTCATCTGCTGCAACAGAGATAAACTGTGTCATCAGCGCTTTTCTCCATAAAATCCATGTCATGGGTTCTGGATTTTTAATGGGTTTCAGCAGCTTTTTTTCATCATGAAATGCTTGCCAAATAGCAACCATATTCCAGCATAATGAAATGCGTTGAACAGTAGGATGAATCTTAAATATTATTGTAGGCCATAAATCAGGTGATACAGACGCCATTTTTTCTAACTGCAAAACAGGTGCATTTTCAGCATCAAATACCAAAGCACTTTTCCATTCTAAATTAGCCAGCTCAAATAAATAAGGCTTTTTTTTATAACTGGATTGCTGCTTTAAAAAAAAAGCGAATTGATCACCAAACCAACGAATAGATCGATAAGTTGAAGGGAACTGTTCAATATAGGCATTGGCATATTTTTCAAATGCTTGATCACCGAGATATTTTTTCAACAGCGGATAGCTTGTTTCAAGTGATTCCTTTAATCGTAAGTAATATGCATTTTGATAAATTGCCAATCGCGTTTCTTTAGGCACCTTTTGCGTTCCAAGCACCTGATTGAAAATGGATTCATCATTTGACATGACATAACGCTGAAATTGTTCTTGAATAAGATAAAAAGAAGTCATACGGCAATCTCAATTTTAGCAGCAATAGCACGTGCGAAATTCAACTCATCCATCAATGTATGCAATGGCGGAATATGATCATCTCGCTCAATCATCGTTGAAATCATGCCATGCTGCATAATGGTTTCACGATATAAATTCCAAACAGCATTTGTAATATCATGATCATGCGTATCAATAATATAATTGCCCATGTCTGTGTGACCCGCCAAATGAATTTGGTACAATCGATCACTTGGCATTGCAGCAATATAATCGAGCGGATCAAACTCATGATTCACACTACTCACAAAAACATTATTCACGTCGAATAAAATAAAACAATCCGCGCGCTTACTGATTTCAACAATAAATTCCCACTCTGTCATTTCAGACTGTTGATAAGTGATATAGCTTGATACATTTTCAATTAAAATGGGTCGTCCTAAAAAATCCTGCACTTGCTTAATGCGATCCACCACATGACAAATCATTTCTTCTGTGTAAGGCAATGGCAATAAATCATGCGTATTTTTATGGTGAATGCCAGTCCAACACAAATGATCAGAAATCCACTTTGGCTCAACACGTTGTGATAATGCTTTTACTTGTGATAAATAAGTCAAATCTAATGGATCATTACTGCCAATTGAAAGTGATACACCATGCATCACCATAGGATAATGCTCACGAATTTTATCCAAAAAATAAAGTGGTTTTCCACCCGACACGAGATAATTTTCCGTGATTATTTCAAACCAATCAATTGGCGGCTTTTCTTTTAAGATAGTCTCATAATGTTCGACACGCAGCCCCAATCCAAATCCCAAATTTGGCTTGTTTATTTTCATTTTTTTTCCAAACCTGATTTTTGCGTTGCCGTAATAACAAAACTTACTGCAACCGCATCTTTTATTTCTTTCGTGCTAGCCCACTCACCTTTGCCGACTTCAAAATTAGTACGCTTTAACTGAGCGCTACCAGAAATCAAGGCATCATGATCCGTATATTTTTCTAATGTGAAGTAAACTACAATCGGTGCGGTTTTATCACGGATTGTCAATTGACCATTGGCTTCATATCGATTATTTCCCACCTGCTTAAAATCCTTTGCTGTAAAATGCGCTTGGGGGAATGCTGTTATATCAAACCAATCAGTAGTTTTTAAAGTATCTGAAACGACTTTAAAAGAGGTGGAAACAGAAGAAATATCAATGGTGATACTCACATGACTTTCATTTAATTTATTTTTATCGAAGTTAATATGGCCTGAAAAAATTTTAAATTCTCCTGTAACTGGAGAATGGTTTTGTATGGCTTTGAAATGAATACTGCTTTTGTTTGGCACTATTTGCCACTCAAAAGCCTGAATAACTGTTGGTAAAATTAAAATAAACAGCAAAAGTAAAAATCGCATTATGGCCATAACATTCTTCTCATGATTTTATCTTTATTTATAAAATGATGTTTTATCGCAGCACCTGTATGCAAACAAAAAGTTGCTATCAATGCATATCCTAACCATTCATGTATGCTTGAAAATAATATTCGATTTGTTTCGTTAGGCAAAACCAAATTGGGCAAAGTGAAAAAACCAAAAACTGAAACGGGTAAATCAGAACTCGACGTAATCAACCATCCCGTTATCGGTAATGCAAACATAAAAAAGTAGAATGCCCAATGAACCGCATGCGCAGCAAAAGATTCCCATTTTTCCAATGCTGATAAAGTGGGCGTTTGATTACGTAATCGCCAAGTCAATCGAACAATAACTAACATTAAAGCTAAAATACCCCACTCTTTATGCCATCCATAAAATTGTAATTTTTGAATACTCACGGGGATACGCACCATATACAAACCCAGCGCAGTTAATCCAATCATAACTATCACCATGATCCAGTGCAGCAAAATGGCAATGAGACCAAAACGATGTGTTGTATTTTTAAAAATCATTTTGAATCCAGTTGCGCTTCAACATCCATATTTAACTTTACTGTATCACTGATCATCGGCAAAAAACCTTTAATATCAAAGTCGGAACGTGTTAATTGCGTTGATGCACTAAAACCCAAACTCATTTTATCGTTCACTGGATTTTTACCCGCCTTATTTAATTTCGCAATAAATGCAATGGGTTTTGAAATACCATGCAAGGTTAATATACCTTCTATTTTTGCCGTATTTTTCCCAGTTAAAATAATTTTATTACTAACAAAAGTGGCGGTTGGAAATTGTGTTGTATTAAAAAATAAGGCGCCCTCTAAATGTTTATTGAGTGCTGGAATGCCTGTTACCAGATTATGAATATGAATTAATACAGCTACTTTACTTTTTGATGGGTGTGCTTGATCAAATAATATAAAACCATTAATTGGCCATTTACCCGTTTGATTTGAAAAACCAAGATGATTGACATGCCAAACAAGAAAACTATGAGCGGGATCAATGTGATATTTTTCTTCTGCCGCATAAGATGCAAAACAAAAAAACAAAGCCGTTGAAAAAACAACCGTATAAAAAGAAATCCATTTCATTTTTTACTCCAAAAAAATTATTTTTCTGACTCCGTATCTGATTTCAAACGACCGCCTACAATTTTTTTGCAATCCCCTTTCGGTAAAAATAAAAAAGCGTCTTTTTGATTATCCTTTGTAGCTGATCCTGCACAAGCATCCGTTTTTGTTTGACAATCGTTCATGCCCGCTTTCACGATGCCGTAGCATTTTTCCATCGCATCTGCATGATTGGCATTGTTTGTTGCAGCCAAGGAAGTACTTGCTAGCATGGTTAAGAAACTGAAAACAGCTGTATTCACTATTTTTTTAGTCATTCGATTTCTCTATTAAACAACATCGAAGGTCAAGAACGCGCTGTAACATAATCAGCGCGTTCTATCACCGAAGTTTATTTCTTGACTGTTCCGCCGGCTTTTTTACATGCTTTAACCGACTTCATCATTACAACACCTTTACCCTTACAAGCATTCTTACCATTACATTTATTATGGGCAGTTTTACACATCGTTTTACCTTTGCATGAGTTACCACCCATACATTTCACTTGATGCGCTGAAGCAGCCATAGACGTTGCAACAGGTGCAGCTGCAAAAGCGAATGCCGCAGCCAATGCCAATGTGGTTCCCATGATCTTCTTCTTCATAAAATACTCCTTTATTTTTTATTGATTTTTTTCGTCGTCCTTTTGAGACCCATCTTGCTGAAAAGAAGGGGGGGGTCAAAGAAACCCATGCATCCAGCTAATGACTGCTCAAAAATAGGATTGCTGTCTGGACTTTAATTTATCAAGACCAGAAATACAGAATAGGTACTCCATCTATTTTAGTCAAATTATTAAACAAACTGATGGATTTCAATCGAACAAAAAACAAGGACATAGGATAATAAAAGGTAACTTCTCAATAACCCGGGGCAACACCCAAGTAACTTCTCAATAACCCGGGGCAACACCCAATTTCTAACTTGTTGATTTTGCATTTGATGTGATATCGTTCTGTCCATGAAAACATGGACGCAAAAAATACCACTTATTATGGAGCGCGATCGGAC
>Ga0210006_1000016_pt1 | contig 143987 bp, 157 predicted proteins | sample CryGey02umfilter_2_FD_185452 | JGI IMG/M metagenome (GOLD analysis project Ga0210006, IMG submission 185452) | Groundwater microbial communities from aquifer in Utah, USA - Crystal Geyser 4/10/14 0.2 um filter (SPAdes) (version 3) | ecosystem: Environmental > Aquatic > Deep subsurface >... | reverse complement strand
GCGTGCCCTGCCGATCCTCCAGGGCTTGCTGGTCAAGGCAATGTGCTCGCCGAGGGAGCTGTATTTGCGGATGCATTCAACCCCGCGACCTGTCCAGCGGGAATGATCTCTGTTCCCGCGTCTCCCGCGGACGGCAAACAGGGATTCTGTGTGGACAAGTACGAGGCAAAAAGCGTCGGTGGCGTCGCCACTTCGCAGGCTTCGGGTAGCCCTTGGGTGAGCATCGCTCAATATGACGCCCGCGCGGCGTGCATCGTGGCGGGCAAGCATCTTATCACCGAACCCGAATGGCTTGCCATAGCGCACAATATTGAAAATGTGGGTTGGAATTGGAACGGTGGCGTTGCAGGCACCAATCAAATGTCGGACGGACATTCGGATAATGTTCCCGCCAGCTCGCTTGCCGCGGATATTACCGGCAACGCGGACGACGACCCTTGCGTCGGCACTGGACAGACATGTTCGCTTACTACATGGGATTCACAGCGTCGCACATATAAGTTTTCAAACGGCGAATATATCTGGGACTTCGGTGGTAATATATGGGAATGGACAGACGAGGTGAACCGCGATGAGTATCCTGTTTTGAACTCGCTTACAGCTGGGTGGCAAGCATGCGCGACGACCGGCGATGGTATTTGTGGTAATATGAAGACCACGAATGATAATTGGTACAGGGGAGCTGTCACTACGGCTCGTGGCTTCGTCCGTGGTGGCGGTTGGGGCGGTGGCGCGCTTTCGGGCGCCTTTACGCTGGACCTCAGCGATGCGCCTGCGAACGTGAGCGCCATCGTCGGCTTCCGCTGTGCCCGGTAGTTTTTGTAGAACTTTGGTATTTGATAATTTGAAACTTTGGCTCGTGAAAAAATTTTTTTAACAACATCCTATTAAAACATTATGTTTGAACAACTGCCTATTACACTTGAACGTCTACACTTGGACGTCGGGTTTCCAAGCGAGTTTTTCCAAGAAAGCGTGCTAGGGGTTCCACTTTACCATACGACAACAATGTATTTGAGCTATTATTGTGTGCGGTGAGATAGTGGATAGGCTCTAGGCCCGACGCCAAGGTTTTGCGGGTGAACTAATACTTGCGGTTGTGTTAAATATCGCGTCTTGATACAATATTCGTAATGAAGAAAGAAGTTGAAACAAAAACAAAGACAACACTTGACGACTTGGCAGGAATGATGTCCAAAGGGTTTAGTGGTGTCAACAAGAAGTTTGGCGAGGTTAACAAGAAGTTTGATGAGGTTAACAAGAAGATTGATGAGGCTCGTGAAGAAACAAATGAATTAGCAAGAATGGTAGCAAAAGGTTTTAGCGCGGTTGACAATAGATTTGAACAAGTTGACAAACGATTTGAACAAGTTGACAATAGATTTGACAATATAGAGAATAAAATTTTTATGAACCACGAGAACCGCTTTGACCGCCTTGAAGACAAGATTCGTGTTTTAGAAACATCGCGCGCACGGTAAATAAAATTAAATATGTTCAACACTGTAATCCATTTTGTCAAATATAATAACGCTATGATTATTGTATTCTCCATCGTCTTTTTGGGAGGGGGGAGTGTTTTTGCGGCAAGTCCCGCGGTGCGTCAAGCGACGGATGATTTGTTGATTGGAAAAGAAACGCAAGTCGTCTCCGTGGACAACACCGCGTTTTTATCCGAAGACCTTGCCGTCTTTGCTCCTGCCCTTACCGTTAGTGGCATAGAAGAAGATAATGTTTATTTTTCGGTTGCATATCAATTCACAACGTTTGCTGTCGTTGATGGCGCGTGGAAGAAGGTGGAAAAAGTAGGTACGCTCCGTGTGTCAAAAGACGCGCTCGGTAGTGCCGACCTGATCGAGTATGTTAAAAAAGAGCTCGCGGAAGTTGCAGCGCGCGATATGGCTTATATCAAAGAGGTTCAGGAAAAAGAAAAAGCAAAAGGAGCGACGCAAAAAGTCACCCTCACGCGATACTCGGGACTTCTTGGTCTTGTTGTTGACCCAAAGGAAGAAAAGGAGAAGAAGGAGCTGGAAACCTTGAGAATCGGTGAAGCAACGCAACCCGCGCCAAGCATCGTTAATCCGACTCCCGCGCTGGTACTGACTCCAACACCAGCTCCAATCCAAGCAACAACCACAACTTCAACCACAGACACGCAGGAACCCACGACAGCTGAGGCAACAGCGACAACTACTACTGAGGCAACAGCGACAACTACTACTGAAACGGCGCCTGCTGATACCACCACCACCACAGCTCCTGTACAGGAACCCACGACAGCTGAGGCAACAGCGACAACGACTACTGAGGCAACAGCGACAACTACTACTGAAACGGCGCCTGCTGATACCACCACCACAGCTCCTGTACAGGAACCCACGACAGCTGAGGCAACAGCGACAACGACTACTGAAACGGCGCCTGCTGATACCACCACCACAGCTCCTGTACAGGAACCCACGACTACTGAGTAAATATAAAAACCGCCGCCGTTTTCTATGTTCAAGCCACCTGAACATAATTGACAGTTTATAAGAGAACCCTCTAGTTCTTTTTCCTTTTTCGTCCAACCTTTTTGGGTTGTCAGGAGCCCCTCACTTGGACGTCGGGTTTCCAAGTGAGGGGCTCCTGACTCTCCGAATAATTTTTTTCTATTGCGCAAACCGTGTGGTCTTGATATAATAGTTTAATAAGTCCCAAAGGGGAGGTTCATTTTTTAGAAAAATCACGAATTCGGTAAATAATAATAATATAAATTTCATATGGATATAAATACAAATAGAACATTTGAAAATGTTACACAGGGGGCAACGGCAAACACTCCAAAAAAGAAATTTGGGAAGTCCTCTGTTTTTTTGGTTGGTGGTATTTTTGGAGCTCTCCTTGTTGTGGGGATCTTGTATTTTAATGTTCCGCAGATGCTTAGATCAAAGTCGCCACTCTCGGATCAAACAGAGCAAATGGATAGTAAGGTGGTTGAGGCATTAGTGAAGGATCTCGGTAGAATAATGATTCTGCCCACAGATGAAACTCCTACAATTTTTGAAATCACGGATCCAAAGGCGATGATTGCAGAGCAACCGTTTTTTACAGGAGCTATAAAAGGAGACAAGCTTCTCATATACAGTAGCATCGCCCGCGCTATTATTTATAGCCCAAGTCGTAATCTTATAGTGAATGTCGGTCCAGTGACAAAAGAGCAATCCGCTACAAAGCAAGGTTCTGCAATAGAAGAGACGTCAGTTGATACTACTTCTGCTTCTGCAACCAAACATAGGTAATGGTATAGGCATGCTCAATGTCCTAGATTGTGGCTGGCGAATGTGTTACTCATTCTTTTGCGTAGAGCGTCTATAACCGGATACAGTCGCCCAATGGTCTATTCTCTGTTGAATGTAGAAGAATGGGTAGAATATTGAATATTGAATCAAAATACCAATGTGCCATCTACTTTCCACCTTCATTCTGTTTAGTGTATAATACTACTGATATGACAGATCAAAAGAAAATCATTCTTGTTGTGGAGGACGAGGAGCCGATGCAGTTGGTTCTTAGAGATGTTCTTAAAGTGGAAGGATATATAGTCCTTGAAGCAAAAAATGGGATTGAGGGACTGGAGCTCGCGTTAAAAGAGCACCCAGACTTGATTTTACTTGATATCCTTATGCCAAAAATGGACGGGCTTGAGATGCTAAAAAATCTCCGCGCGGACGAATGGGGGAGAAGTGTCCCAGTAATTGTGCTCACAAACCTGAGCGACAATGAAGATATCGCAAAAGCGGTTGAAGAAGACGTGTTTGAATACTTCGTAAAAACAGATATCAGAATTGATGAAGTGATCGCGCGAATTCGGGAAAAAATTGACTAAAACGATTTTGTGTAACACACAAAATCGTTCGCCCGAGCATTTGTGAACAAATGTTTTAAAGGAGGTAGTTAAAAAGCTCTGTCGAGCACCAATATTGGTGCTCGAAATAAACGCAACAAATAAACAAAAAAGCCCCGCCCTTTTTAAAAAGGGCGGGGCTTTTTTGGCGGAGGCGGAGAGATTTGAACTCTCGAACGGGTTACCCCGTTGCCACCTTTCCAAGGTGGTGCACTAGACCGCTATGCGACGCCTCCGTGTGAAGGTACTTTAGCAAAAATGAGCATAAACAGCAAAACTTCCCATACTCTCTAGAGAGTATGGGAAGTTTTGCTGTTTATGCCGCCTTCTGTATTTGTTCGCTTATGTCGTTCGCTGCTTTTTGATCTCGAGCAAGTCTTGCTATAATATCCTCTCTAGTAATTGATTTTTGATCCGCTGAACTTAGGTTTTGACTTTCACTGAAATCATAACTCTCTTTTATTTTTTGTTTTGCAGTTTCTTCTGCTCTAGCTTTAAGATTTCTCTCTCTTATTTTTTGAATTTCTGCTTCATCAGCTGCAATTTGCTCTGGAGTCATTTGAGGTGGAATTTCTATATTCATGATTGTTCTATTATATCAACCGTTATTATTTATTTCTAGTGTATGTATTATATCAAATTTATAGATTTTGTCAAATATTGCAAATGTCCAGCCCCCATAATCCTTTTTGGGATTCGCGCGCGCCTTTTTCCGCATTTTTGAATTCTGTCTGGTATTTGTATGGACGGCGATATGTGTATTCGTGACCGTAGCCTTCGAAAATAATTTTTTGATTAATGAGGGTATCGTCATCGAGAAATACATAACGGAGTAGTCGCCCATATCTATCACGGTCATCCTGCGATGCGTCTGCCTCTAGACGAACAAATTTGCTCTCAAGTAAGGATTTCGTAAACGCACTCGCTTCTTCTCCGAAACATTGCGCAGAACCGCGAGGATCAAAAATTTCTGGAGTATCAACTCCAATCAGGCGAACTTTTTCCTGTACGCCATTTATTAAAACTACAATCGTGTCACCATCTACAACGCGGGTTATGACAGGCATTATTTCTGACGATGCAATCGATGACTGCATGGTTGCAGGGGCGGTTCTTACGAGGTCCGACCTCGTAAGAACCGCCCCTGTTTTACCATCAAAAAATTTATCTTGACCCGCGAGTATCAATAAAACTACAATAATGCCCCAAATTAGCATCTTTCCCATTGTCATTAGTATATACTGTTACGCCTATTGCAAAAAGCGGGCTCATCTGGTAAAGTGCAACCATTATGAAGAAAGAAATCCACCCAGCATATCATCAGGAATCAGCAGTTACCTGCTCATGTGGCGAAAAATTCGTCGTTGGTTCAACTATGCCAAAAATTGACGTTGAAATCTGTAGTTCCTGCCACCCATTCTTTACTGGTGAGGAAAAGGTTCTTGATCAAGGCGGACGTGTAGAACGTTTCAAGAAGCGCGTAGCAGCAACAAAGAAGTAACGAAGCAGATAAACTACAGGGACTGCATCTCTGTAGTTTTTCTTTTGCATGGTAAGATGTATTCAAGATTTTAGTTTAGATCGTCTTTGTGAGGTACGAAGCAATCCATGATTCATTGTGTGTGAATCCTAGATAGCGTCCAAGACGTGAATCTGCTGATTCAGCCATGCGATTACGCTCGCAAAGATGATTTCCTAAAACCAAACACCTAGGACCTTCTCTCAAATGGATTTGGAAACTTTTAAAAAAAACCACAAGACAAAATATCTCGCGGACGAATACGAGCGACTTTTGTCTGCCGAGGCAGAAGTGGATGCAATGATAGAAGCTGACCCAGAGTTTGCAGAAATGGGAGCAGGGGAGCTCGTGACTATTCACGCGCAGATTGAGGCGCTAGAAAAACAAATGACGGAAATTATTGATGGCGACAAAGAAGAGGAAGTAAAACCAAAAGAAATTATTTTGGAGGTACGCGCTGGCGCGGGCGGGGAAGAGGCGGCGATTTTTGCTCAGGATCTAGCAATGATGTACGAGCGTTTCGCGGAAAAGAAAGGATGGGAATTTAAAAAACTCGATGAATCTCCGAGCGAGATGGGCGGATATAAAGAAGCGTCGTTTGAAATTAAAAGCAAGGACGCATACGATATGCTACGCTGGGAAACTGGAGTGCATCGTGTGCAACGTATTCCAGCAACGGAAAAATCTGGACGAATTCACACCTCCACAGCATCAGTCGTAGTACTTCCAATTTATCCAGTAACAACTTTTACAATAAACCCTGCAGATTTGGAAATGGAGTTTTCGCGCTCAGGTGGTGCAGGCGGGCAGAACGTGAACAAGGTTGAAACAGCGGTACGTATCATTCACAAGCCTACAGGTCTCGCTGTGCGTTGCACGAGCGAGCGAAGCCAAATAAAAAACCGCGAAAAGGCGATGTCAATGCTCATGGCGCGCCTTGAAGATATTGACCAAGCTAAAAAAGAAAGTGATGTCTCAGCAGACCGCAAAGGGCAAATTGGCACTGGTGACCGCTCGGAAAAAATCCGAACCTACAACATCCTTCAGGACCGTATTACCGACCACCGCATCAAGCAGTCCTGGAGCAATCTTGAGAAGATTTTCCTCGGCAACATTGAGCCAATTTTAGAAGCCTGCGCAAAGGGGACGGTTGGCTTGCCCGCAATTTCTGATGAAACGGCGGGAGATGCGGAAGACAGCGAGTAAAGGCTTGATTACCTTGCTTTTTTGGTCATCGTCTGGTAGGATAAACACTTACAATAAGGGATAAGAAGATAAGGCCATGAGTGTCTTCTTGTACTTTTTAAACATTTAAAACCTGGCCAAATTAATATAATAATGACAAAAACAGTTGAGAACAAAGGACTAATTACCGAAATGTTTGCCGCAGGGGCGCATTTCGGCTATTCACGTTCACGCCGTCACCCATCAGCAAAGGCTTTTATTTTCGGTACCAAAAACGGTATTGAGATTATGGACCTTGAAAAAACAAGCGTTGAGCTTGAGAAAGCAAAGGCATTTGTAAATACGCTCGCAAAAGGCGGAAAGCAAATTCTTTTTGTAGGAACAAAGAGCGAATCAAAAAAGGTTGTTGAAGATGGCGCTTCGTCTATTGACATGCCATTTGTCGCGGATCGTTGGGTGGGAGGGGTTCTTACAAACTTCCCTGAGATCAAGAAGCGCGTAGCCCTTCTTGAGGACCTTCGTTCAAAAAAGGAAAAAGGCGAGCTTGCAATTTACACAAAGAAAGAGCGTTCACTTATTGATAAGGACATTGAGCGTCTTGAAAGAAATTTTGCCGGTATCGTTTCAATGAAGGAAACCCCCGCAGCAATGTTTGTTGTTGACCCCCGCAAAGAGTCTATTGCTATCAAGGAAGCGCAGCACCTCGGTATTCCTGTTGTTGCGCTCGCGAGCTCGGATTGTAATATTAAGGAAATTGATTTCCCAATCCCAGGAAACGACTCATCAGTTTCAAGCGTAAGCTTCTTTGTTTCTCAAATCGTTGATGCCTTCAAAGAAGGTCGCAACGCATAGTGTTTTGTATTTCTGAATCATTCTACATTCAACATTCTATCCAATATGATTACCACAGAACAAATTAAGGAATTGCGCGAATTAACAGGAATTTCTGTTATGCAATGCAAGAAGGCTCTTGAAGAGGCAGAAGGAGACAAGGAAAAGGCTCTCCTTATTCTTAGGAAAAAAAGCAGCTCCATCGCAGAAAAGAAAGGCGACCGCGAGCTTGGCGCTGGGGTTGTCGAGGCTTACATTCACAGCAACAAAACTGTTGGCGCGATGATTGAGTTTTCTTGCGAGACTGACTTCGTTGCGCGCAATGAAGAGTTTGTTGCAATGGCTCGCGATATTGCAATGCATATTACCGCAACAAATCCAGAATATTTGGATGAGTCAGAGATTACGGAAGAAGTACGCGCAAAAGTGATTGATATGTTCAAAAAAGAAGTTGAAAAGTCTGGTAAGTCGGCGGACATTCAAGCAAAAATGATGGAAGGCAAGCTCGCTGGATATTTTGGAGAGCGTACACTTCTTAATCAGGCTTTTGTAAAAAATCCTGACATTACGATTAAACAGCTCATTGATGGAGGTGTGCAGAAGTTTGGCGAAAAAATAGCAGTAGCTCGTTTTTCTCGCTTTGCCGTGGCAAAGTAATTGTTGGACGCAAGCAGAGCTTGTATCCAACAATTGACAATCGCTTCGCTAACAATTAACATTTGACTTAAATGCGCGAAGCGCATCAGTCATTGTCAAATGTCAGTGGTCAGTTGTCAAATGTTTATACCATGATTGTCATCATTACATTATTTTATCTATCCCTCGCAACCATAATCGGAATGGTTTCGTGGAAGCTTATTACATTGCGAAATCTAAAGCTTTCGCTCGTAGAAGGCGTTGAAAAGGAACTTCATGGCAAGCTTTACGAAACAATTCATAACGCATGGTATGTTTTTCGCGTAGTGGTGCTTGCTCGTATTCGCAAGTTTGTTCTCGTGCTATTTTACACCACTGCGCATGAGGTCTTGCGTTTTACAGAGCTAGTTGGACAGAAGCTCAAGGAACGACACGGCAAATGGTTTGATATGGTGAAGGGTAAGGGTGTAATAAGAAAAAAGGGCTCTGTTTCCTTTTTTCTGCGAGATGTGGCAGAATACAAAAAGTCTATCCAGGTGAAGTAGAGTGCGTTGAAAGGTCTGGCCTTGGGAATTTGCATTTAATACCCGACTTTTGTGAATTTAAAATTATATTGCCAGAATACGCTGTTTTGGTAGGCTCAAAAGAAAACATCAAAAGGTGGTATCCTGAGGAAATAGTTTGAAATAATTTAATATTGCCAGAATACGCTGTTTTGGTAGGCTCAAAAGAAAACATCAAAAGGTGGTATCCTGAGGAAATAGTTTGAAATAATTTAATATTGCCAGAATAGCTCAGTTGGTAGAGCAACGGTTTTGTAAACCGTAGGTCGTCGGTTCGATCCCGACTTCTGGCTCCAATGGCTCCATAAAAGTTCCGCTTTTTAGGCGGGGTTTTTACAAGATAAACTCGCCTGTGGATATCTAAATAGCTGTTTAGTTGTAAAGATATCAGATAGGTATACCTTATAGGTAAGGAGTTGTGTTTGTGTGTTGGGATCTACCACACGCGCAACGAATTCACTTCATTAAATAACCTTGGAGCGTCGTGATTTTTATCAACATACGGTTACGGGTCCACTTAACAATATCCCTTAAGGGGTACACATATGAAAACATTTAATAAAGTTTCGGTAACTGTTCTGACTATTTCCTTGGCGCTCGGTCTCTTTGGCATAAATAGCGCCATCGCAGCAGGCCCATCCGCAATTAACCTAGGTTCAGCGGGTAATTTCACGATTCTCTCAAAAACAGGGGTTTCAACCACTGGAGTTACTTCAGTTGTTGGTGATATTGGAGTAAGCCCTGCTCAGGCAACTTACATCACTGGGTTTGCTCTAGACCTCTCGGTAGGAAGCGCATATTCAACATCGCCTTTGGTGGCTGGAAAAGTGTATGCTCCAGGCTACGCAGATCCAACTCCAGCAAATCTTACAAGTGCGATTGGCGCCATGGAGACTGCCTATACTGATGGTGTTGGCAGGACAAATCCCACAGCCACAGAATTGGGGGCTGGTAACATTGCAGGGATGACACTCGCTCCTGGGCTCTATAAATGGGGGACAGGTGTAACAATTTCCACAGACGTTACCCTCTCAGGTTCCGCAAATGATGTATGGATTTTCCAGATTGCTCAAAACCTTAATGTTAGCTCAGGCGCAGGAATTCTCTTGAGTGGGGGAGCACAAGCTAGCAATGTGTTCTGGGTTGTTGCAGGTCAAACAACCATTGGTACGACAGCTGTTTTTAATGGTATAATTCTAGACCAGACTGCAATTGTTTTAAATACAGGAGCGACATTAAATGGTAGAGCTTTAGCTCAGAGCGCAGTTACTTTGGATTCGAACTCTGTAAATGCACCTACTGCTGCGTCATCTATTGTTTCAATACCAGTAGCAGTCACGACTCCTACCCAAGTAACTACAACATCATACAGTGGTGAAAGTTCATACACTCCGCCAGCTCAGGTTGCATATATAACACAAGCAGATGCTGTAAATGACAGTGGATGCGCCTTTGGTAACAAATTTAGCACTGTTACAGGGCGTAGCTGTGTTTCTCAGGCAGCCTCTACTAACATGGCTTCTGCAACTGATGCTGGATGTATCCCTGGGAATAAATTTAGCACCGTAACTGGTAAAAACTGTGGTTCTCAAGCAGGAGCATCTTCAGCTTTCGGACAACAGGTTCGCAACTTCGCAAAGAATCTATGGAAGGGAACGCGCGACGCTGATGTGAAGTCACTTCAAGACTTCCTTGTTGCGCAAAACAAAGGACCAGCTGCTCAGGCCCTCGCAAATATTACAACGACAACATACTTCGGTGAGATGACCCTCGCTGCTGTCGCTGAATATCAGGCTTCAGTGGGAATTAGTCCTGCTTCAGGAAACTTTGGTCCAATAACCCGAGCGTATATTAGTTCACATTAGAAATAATTAACAATTAAAATTATGAAAAAATTAATATTTAGCAAAAGGTCTGCTCTCGCAACACTCGCGATCACAGCTGTTGTTAGTCTCGCAGGCCTCATGATGGCTCAAACTGCACCAAGCCTTGGGGTAGCAGATAGCTTCGCTGTTTTGGCAGGGGCTTCAATAGTCGACATAAATCCGAGTGTAATTACTGGGGATGCTGGACTGAGTCCAGCGTCAGGCACTTTTATAGGGATAACTTCACCAGAAGTATCCGACACAATATATGCTGTAGATGCTACTGGTCCCGATGGCGCTGCAGGGAATACCCAACTCTCGTTGGCAATGCTCAGATAGCACTCACTGCAGCCTATGGCGATGCTGCGGGACAAACGGCGCCTTCAGTTACAACCCTACTAGATAACCCGACCGATTCTTTCTCTGCTACGGGTTATACATTGGCACCAGGCATCTATAAGTCTCCTGCAAGAATAGGAGTTACTGGAACCCTTACCCTTAACGGTAGCGCAACAGATGTGTGGATATTCCAGGCAGTGTCCTCTCTTACCACGGCTGCTGCTACGGATATTGTCCTAACAGGAGGAGCGCAGGCATGTAACGTCTTTTGGCAGGTTGGAACGTCTGCAACCCTTGGAACGAACACCCTATTTAAGGGAACAATCATGGCTGACCAGTCAATTACTGACAATGGCGGCTCTATTGTACAAGGAAGACTTCTCGCAAGTATTGGCTCCGTTACGCTCAATAACACTACTGTTGTGACACCGTCGTGTGTACTTCGTCCGTCAATCCCTCGTTCGACAGCACCCGCTGCAGTTACCCCTGTGCCCCCATTAATCAATGTTACAAAGATTCCAACCCCACTAACCCTCCCAATGGGAGGCGGGAACGTAACGTATGATTACGCTGTAACAAACGCTGGAATTATTTCAATGTTTAACGTAACAATTATTGACAACAAATGTAGCAACGTAAGTTTTGTTTCGGGAGATACAAATAACAACCAACAGCTCGAGGTCAATGAGGTATGGAATTATCGCTGTTCAAAAATAGTTACTAAAACTGAAACAAACACCGTGACGGTGCGTGGTGTGAGTACAGACAATACATTTGACGCGTATGATGTAGCTTCAGCAACAGTTGTGATTGGACTACCTCTTCCTCCACCACTTATCCACATTGCAAAGAAGCCCAATATCTTCGTCCTTCCTGCTGGGGGTGGAGAAGTAACATATAGCTACTCTGTTACTAACCCAGGAACAGCACCGCTAAATAATGTTAGTATTGTTGACGACAAGTGTACGGGTCTTCCGGGGCGTGTTGTAGGACACCAAGGAGACTTGAATAAAAATAATCTCCTTGAGAGTAATGAAACATGGCAATTTACTTGTCAGACAAAGATTACAAAGACAACAACAAATATTGCAACAGCCCAAGGCCATGCAAATGGTTTGACTGCTATCGACTTTGCTCAAGCAACAGTTGCAGTTACTTCGCCAGGGCTTCCTAATACAGGATATGGGCCTGAGAGTAATACCTTGTTGAATATTCTTGTTCCAACAGGTATCCTAGCTCTCCTATTGGCATTCTATGTAGCTCGAAGGAAGAGTACAGTATAGTCGGAGATATATGCCTTAAGGGCAGGAAAAGTCCCGCCTTTAGCGGGACTTTTCAGTTGTAGTCCTTATACAAAAATGAAATTACCAAAAATCCGCTCAAAGCGAACACTATTTACAGCCGCAGTCGGGGGGTTAGTGGTTTCGCCTGCGCTCATTTTTCTTCCTAGTATAAGGGCTCCATTTCAAAATTACTCTGTGCAGACTACTGGAAATATAATTATTTCAAAAACAGAAGAAGAACGTTCTCAGTTACCAATCCGTCTGACAATTCCTATCCTCAATGTTAATTCTGTTATTGAGGATGTTGGAGTCACTGATGGTGGTGAAATGGATATACCAAAAGGTCCCATGACTACTGCATGGTTTAATCTCGGTCCACGTCCAGGCGAAGAGGGAAGTGCGGTCATATCCGGGCACTTTGGTTGGAAAAATGGGATACCTGCGGTATTTGATAATTTGCACAAATTAAAAATTGGAGACAAAATATATACGTATGGTGAAAGCGGTGTTTCGACCACGTTTGTGGTGCGTGAAATAAAGTCATATGACCAAAACGCAGACGCCTCTAATGTATTTGGATCAAGCGATGGGAAAGCTCACCTTAATCTTGTGACCTGTCAGGGTGTCTGGAATAAAAATTTAAAGAGTTACTCTAATCGCCTCGTGGTGTTTGCCGATATAGAGTGAGAAAAATCTCACTGTGATTAATTTGGTCGCACGGGGGTTTTCGTGTAAAATGTATAGATTATGGAGGAAACGAAGGAGAATATAGGGCATATTCATCCGCTTACGCGAACGATGGACGAGATAGTGCGTATCTTTGCTGAGCTTGGCTTTGAGGTCGCGCTTGGGCCAGAGATAGAAACTGAGCACTACAACTTTGATGCGCTCAATGTGCCAAAGGATCATCCAGCGCGCGATATGCAGGACACTTTTTGGATTAAAGGGGTAAAGGAAACAGTGCTCCGTACACATACATCGCCCGTGCAGATTCGTTATATGGAAAAGAACAAACCCCCACTTCGCATCGTAGTTCCTGGAAAGGTTTTTCGCTACGAAGCAACAGACGCCACTCACGAGACTCAATTTCATCAAGTTGAGGGACTTGTTGTTGGTGAGGATGTCACAATGGCCGGACTTAAAGGAACTCTTGAAACATTTTTTAAAAATCTTTTCGGGGAAAATGTGAAAATGCGCATGCGTCCAAGTTTTTTCCCGTTTGTTGAGCCTGGAGTTGAAATTGATATATCGTGTTTTCTTTGTGGAGGGATGGGATGCAACGTATGTAAAAAGTCCGGATGGATTGAAGTAATGGGTGGAGGGATGGTGCATCCAAATGTTTTGCATGCAAGCGGTATTGACCCGCGCAAATACAGCGGGTTTGCGTTTGGAATGGGCGTTGATAGACTTGTTATGACAAAGTACGGCATTGAAGATGTTCGCCTCCTATACGCTGGCGACTTACGTTTGGTAAATCAATTCTAATATGAATATTTTCACATCATATAAAAATCTTTCACGATATGTGGAAAAGCTCCCTCCTACAGACAAGCTTTCTGATATTTTACTCACACATATTTGCGAAGTTGAAGGTGTTGAGAAAAAAGGCGACGACACTATTTTTGAATTGAAAATTACTCCCGACCGAGGGCACCTGCTTTCATATGTGGGGCTAGCGCGCGAGGTCGCTGTGTTTAGCGATGCAAAACTAAAAACTTTTTCTCCTAAAGTTTCTACGTCTGAGATTAAATCTAAATTAAATGTTGAGATACATGAGCCCAAGGCGTGCCTTCGGTATGTTGGTCGTGTAGTGGAGGGTGTCGACGGCAAGGAGTCGCCTGCGTGGCTCAAGGAGGCTCTGGAGGCAGTTGGACAGCGAAGCATAAACGCTATTGTTGATGTGACCAACTTTGTGATGCTTGAGCTCGGACAGCCTATGCACGCATTTGATGCCGACATGCTTTCTCGCGGTTCAAATGGAGAAATCAAAATTATTGTTCGTAATGCGGACAAAGGAGAAAAAATAGAAACTTTTGATGGTAAAGATATCGCGCTTCCCGAAGGCGTTGCGGTAATTACTGACACTTCCCGCGCGCTCGCAATTGCCGGTGTGAAGGGAGGCGCACATGCGGGCGTTGGCGAAAAAGTAAACACTATCGTGCTAGAGTCCGCAATTTTTAATTCGGCGCTCGTGCGCAAGGCGTCCGCCTATGTAAATATTCGCACGGATTCCTCTCGTAGGTTTGAGCATAACCGCGCGCCGGAGATTGCGCCTATTGCAATGGAGCGTGCCACAGAGCTTCTTTTAGAAATTTTTCCATATGCGAAAGCTGGGGAGGTTGTTGATATGTACCCGCGACCAGCAAATTCGTATCGTGTGAGCATGTCTCCAAATGATATTGCTCGCACTCTGGGTATTTCATATTCAGAAAAGGATCTCGAGCGAGACCTTATCAGACTTGGTTTTGAGTACGAGAAAATTAAAAATCCCGCAGAAAAAATCGCACTTCGCGCAAAGGAATTAATCGGCACTCCATATTTTTATGGCGCTAGTGTGCGTTTTGACGCGCCAAATAAATTTGATTGTTCTGGGTTCGCCACGTATCTATATCTGGAAGCAGGAATAAAAATTCCACGTATCTCAGTGGATCAATATGTATTTGGAGAAGAAGTATCACTTGACGCGCTTCAAACTGGAGATCTTATTTTTTCAGTGAATGAAGGTAGTGAAATATATCACGAGAGCATTGAATGGATGAAAGGAACTAAGGTCCACGAGCAAGGGATTGATCATGTGGGTGTGTATATCGGCGATGGAATGATAGCGCACGCTTCACGCTACAACAAAAGTGTCGGAGAAGCAGGCGGTGTGTTCATAGAAAAACTTGCTGACAGCCCTCGTTTCAAAAATAACACCGGAGCGAGACGAATTCCTACAATCAATGAGGAGCGGTTTTCAGTTGTTGCTCCAGCCGAGCGTTTTGATATTCGTATTCCTGCAGATATTGCAGAAGAAATTGCTCGGCTCATTGGATACAACAAAATTCCTGTCGCAACACTTCCTGACGATGGATTTAAACCTGCGCATAATGATGCGTATGGTGCAACAATAAAAGTTCGCAACGCGCTCGCATCACTTGGCTTCTCAGAAATTTTCACCTATGCATTCCGCAAAGAAGGGAAAGTTGGGCTCATGAATCCTATGGCGGAAGGAGTTAATTTTCTCCGTGATAATTTAGCAGACGGAATGAAAGAAGCTCTTGTGTTTAACGCTCGCAATGCGCCACTCCTTGGCGTGGATGAAATTTTGATGTTTGAAATTGGCACCGTATTTTTTGCGCCGGAGAAGGAATCCATACACATTTCTGTTGGCGCGAATGTTACAAAAAATATGAAGCAGTCTGCAAAGATAGAGATGGAACGCAAAATTTTACTTCAAGCGCATAAAGCGGTTGAAGACGCCCTAGGTACACCAGTTTCATGGGGTGAAGAGGGGAGTGTGTGGGAATGTACGCTTCCCGTGCGCAAAATTGAATGCGGAAAATATGATCTGCTAATTTCATCATCAGCAAGCGCTCCCTACAAAAGGATTTCAGTGTACCCGTTTGTACTTCGCGATATCGCAATGTGGGCACCTACAAATGTAACAAAAGATGAAATTAATAAAATCATTAGAGCGGAGGGGGCGGAGCTTCTTGTTCGCGACAGACTCTTTGATGTGTTTACAAAAGACTCAAAAACTTCCTATGCATTTAATCTCGTGTTCCAGTCGCAAGAACGCACTCTTTCAGATGCGGAAGTAAACGAAGTAATGTCACGCATTACAATGAAACTTCTAGATAAAGGACTAGAGGTGCGCTAACTAATTCCCTACAATAAACAGCTATCTCCAAGTGAGCGAGCGAAGTGCAAACACGGCGTTTGCAACTTCCGAGCGAACTCAGGAGATATTGTACCCAGTTATATAGCTGTTTATTGTAGGGAATGGAAATATTATGAAAATTTCTGTCCCATATTATTCTCAATATCTAGATGTTATAGACGAATTGTGGCAACCGCGCGCGTGCGGAGTGGCGTGTTTGAAAATGCTTATTGAAGCGAAGACAGAGCGAGCTCCAACTCTGGATGAAATGATAACGCAAGGATGCGCAATAGGCGCGCATGGAGAGTACGGATGGAAGCATGACGGACTTGTTGCTCTCGCCAGACAGTATAGAGTAAAGCTTTCACGCAATGAGTGGAGACAATCAGAATCAAAAACTGCTGATGAGCTAAATGAAGAAGGAGTTAATTTTTTGATTTCAGAGCTACGTTCTGGAAGACCTGTAGTCGTGTCTGCTGTAAAGAATTTTGAAGAAGATGATAAATTTCATATGGTCATACTTACGGGATTTGAGGAAAAGGATGGTGCTGTGACGAGATTTTACTACCACGATTCTGACACGACCAAGCGAGGAGAGGGCGAGAACTTGCATGTTTCGATAAGTATATTTCGAGCAAAATGGCGCAAAATGGCTATATTTTAGTGGCAAATTGACTTTCTTTTCCTTTTGATTTTTGCTATACTTAATATAAGTTACCGGTGGCGGGGAACCGCTTCTCGGTCTATTTCATGGCCAAAAAAGACGAAAAAATCGAGGGTTACGGAGCAGAGGATATAGTCGTCCTTGAGGGGCTTGAGCCTGTTCGTAAGCGCCCTGGGATGTATATTGGCTCCACGGGGCCCGAGGGTCTCCACCACCTTATTTGGGAGATTTTTGACAACTCGCGCGATGAAGCGATGGGCGGTTTTGCTGACCATATTGAGGTGGCGCTTCTTCCTGGGAATAGAGTGCGTGTGGTGGATAATGGTCGTGGTATTCCTACAGACATTCACACAAAGACAAAAGTCTCCGCGCTTGAAACTATTATGACCACGCTTCACGCCGGTGGAAAGTTTGAAGGCACGAGCTATAAAGTTTCTGGCGGGCTTCACGGGGTGGGAGCATCTGTTGTAAACGCACTCTCTGTGTATACAAAAGTAGAGGTGCATCGCGACGGAGCTATTCATATGCAGGAGTACGAGCGTGGAAAAAGAAAGGCGATCGTAAAAAAAGTTGGCACAACAAAATTCCGCGGGACAATAGTGACTTTTGAACCAGATGAACTCATCTTTAAAGAAATGGGTTGGAATTGGAATCAAATTGTAAACCACCTTCGTCAGCAGGCGTACCTCGTAAAGGGTCTTCAGATTAATATCATTGATGCGCAAAAGTACGACGGGAAACTCAAATTAGACAACGAGGTTTTTCTCGCGGACTTTCAGCTTGAGGTTCCGTCAATGTCGTTTTACTTTGACGGCGGGCTTGTGTCGCTTGTGCGTTTTTATAACCAGCATCAGAAGCCTGTGCACAAAAACATTTGTTACGTAGAAAAGGAAATGGACAGCGTGATGGTGGAAGTTGCTTTTCAGTATATTGACGACATTTCTTCTCGCGAGCTCGCATTTGCAAACAATATTTACAATATGGAGGGAGGCACGCACGTGACTGGTTTCCGCACTGCGCTCACGCGTCGCATCAACGACTACGCAAGGAAGAATAATTTTTTGAAAGATGCAGACGAAAACTTTACCGCGGACGATGTGCGCGAGGGTCTTACATGTGCTATTTCGGTAAAGATGCGCGAGATTCAGTTTGAAGGACAAACAAAAGGCAAGCTTGGCTCTGTGGAAGCTCGCGGTGCAGTAGAAAAAGTTTTTGGAGAAGCGCTCGGTCTTTTCATGGAGGAGAACCCAGATGACGCGCGTTCCATCGTGAACAAAGTAATCCTTGCGCTCCGCGCGCGCAAAGCAGCAAAGGCCGCAAAAGATAGCGTGCTCCGCAAGGGTGCTCTTGAAGGCCTCACTCTTCCAGGAAAGCTTGCTGACTGCCAGTCCAACAAAGCAGAGGACTCAGAGCTCTTTATTGTAGAGGGAGATTCAGCAGGTGGTTCGTCAAAGCAAGGGCGTGATAGAAAAACACAGGCTATCCTTCCGCTCAAGGGTAAGATTTTGAACGTGGAACGCGCGCGTTTGGATAGAATGCTTGAATCCAACGAAATCAAGTCTCTCGTGATTGCGCTTGGTGTTGGTATTGGTGATGTGTTTGATATGTCAAAGCTTCGCTATCACAAAATTATCATCGCAACCGATGCGGACGTGGACGGCGCGCATATTCGGGCGCTTTTGCTAACTCTTTTTTATCGTTACTTCAAACAAGTTATTGAGGGCGGGTACATTTATATTGCGCAGCCACCTCTTTACAAAATCAAGCGTGGAAAGGAGATTAAATATGCATACAGCGAGGAAGAGAAGATTGCATTCCTAGGCAAAGATGTAAGCTTGCTTGAGGTCGCGGAGGATGGTGATGGTGAGGCAGCAAGCGAAGGTACAGAGGAAAAACAGGCTGAGGCAGAGGAAATGAACACAAAGCGGGCGCCAAAAATTTCCCTTCAGCGATACAAGGGTCTCGGAGAAATGAACCCAGAGGAACTATGGGAAACCACAATGGATCCAAAGTCTCGGATTTTGAAGAAGGTTACCATTGATGATGCGGTGGATGCCGACAAGGCGTTTGATGTTCTTATGGGCGAGGATGTAGCAGCAAGGAAGTCGTTTATCCAGTCCAACGCAAAGATGGCAAACATTGATGCATAGAGGCGCTCGGGAGCCATCTTGTCCTGGGTACGGATATTTTCTTGCCAGATAAGCTCAAAGAGCGATTTTACTAAATCGTCCTCGTGTGAGCGTCTCATTCAGCAGAATGACCCCGGGTTTACGCTCGCAAACCCCCGTACAAGAGGCATCCCTTGCTCTGAGTTGGAATACAAATGTGACAGAAACACTAAATAGCCAATATTGTTGGTACTTTTATTATATAGGAATATACTTACCCATATGATAAAAAAATACATTCTAGTAATTATCGCAATCGCATTGGCTGTGTACGTAGGATTTTTCTTTGGGAAAAAATCGGCTATTGCTCCAGAAGTACCAGTAAATAATTCTGTTAGTGTTGCGCAATAGTATCCAGTAATGGTATTATTAGTTAATTAATAGTTAATAATTATTTGTATGATAATAATAGGTATAGCATTGGTGTGGGTTGGAGTAGTGAGTCTATTGAAAAATATCGGAATAATAGAGGTGATTAACTGGAGTATTGTTTGGCCAGTTCTTGTTATCATTCTTGGTTTTTCGCTAAGACACTGTAAGTCAATGATGCATGGTATAACATGCAAAGGCGCAAATTGCGATGTGTGTGTAGGAGGCAAGTGTGGTGGAGAGGGTGTATGTGAGGGTCCTAACTGCAAACACTAATCTTAAAAAAGAAAAATCCCCGATAAACTTATCGGGGATTTTTCTAAGTCACTATAGCCGTATAATATACTATAGTATATTATACGGCTATAGTGACTTATTTTACAAAAGAAAAAGGGCGATGCCTACAGGCATCGCCCTTTTTCTTTAAACTACCAAATCGCTTTCTTCTCGATATCTGAAAGAGTGTACTTAATAAAGTCTTGAAGCTGGTGTGTCTCACCCTTGTCTTTTCCACGCATCTCCACGGTTACCGTACCTGCTTCAACTTCCTTTTCGCCGAGTACGAGGATGAATGGAATTTTTTCCATCTTGGCTACACGAATACGTTTACCGAGAGACTCGTTTGAGTCATCCATTTCTACGCGAATACCCGCATCTGAAATTTCCGCACGAACTTTTTCCGCATAGTCAGCAAACTTCTCACTAATAGGAAGAATCTTTACTTGTACCGGTGAAAGCCAAAGAGGGAAGGCACCTGCAAAGTGCTCTATCATCACTCCAATAAATCGCTCCGTAGAGCCGAGTACCGCGCGGTGTATAACCACAGGGCGGATTTTTTCGTTTGATTCATCTATGTAGTTGAGATCAAAACGTTCAGGGAGGTTAAAGTCTAGCTGAATAGTTGAAAGTTGCCATTGACGTCCGATTGCATCCTTGAACATAAAATCAAGCTTTGGGCCGTAGAATGCGGCTTCATCTTCGGCCTCTTCGTATTTCCATCCGGTTTTTTTCACAATGGCGCGAAGCGCATTTTCTGCTGTATCCCAAACATTATCGGTGCCAATATATTTGTCATTGTTATTTGAATCGCGGAGCGAGATGCGAACGTAGAAATCTGAAAGTCCAAATCCTGCGTATACCTCTTTTATCATATCAAGCATCAAATCAATTTCGTTTTCAATTTGGTCTGGTCGCGCAAACACATGGCAGTCGTCTTGAGTGAGAGAGCGCACTCGCGTGAGACCAGAAAGTTCTCCTGATTTTTCGTTTCGGTAATTAGTCGTTGTGCAAGTGTAGCGCACAGGGAGTTCTTTGTACGAATGTTGAAGCGTTTTGTAGAGCATCATAAAATGTGGACAGTTCATTGGCTTCACATAGTAGTCGTGCTCATCTATCATCATCGGTGTGTACATAGCGTCGTATTTATCTAGGTGCCCCGAAATTTCGTAGAGAGTACCTTTTGTAATGTGGGGAATCCAGATGTCTTTGTAACCGCGCTTTTCCTGCTGTTCGCTTATAAAAACCTCAATAGTTTTGCGGAGGAGCGCACCCTTTGGATAAAAGAGGGGAAGACCTGCGCCAACTTCGTCAATAATAGTAAAAAGCTCCATCTCTTTCCCGAGTTTGCGATGGTCGCGTTTTTTTGCCTCCTCCATTTGTTTTAGGTATGCTTCAAGAGCATCACCGCTCTCAAACGCGAGTCCGTAAATGCGCGTAAGCATTGTGTTTCTTTCATTGCCTCGCCAATACGCGCCTGCAGTGTGAGTAATAGTAAATGCGTCTGCAGGAATTTCTTTTGTATTTTCAACATGCCCGCCTTTGCATAAGTCTTCGAACTCTCCCGTTTTGTAAATAGTAAGATTTTTTCCTTCACCTTCAAATTCATTAATGAGGTCAAGTTTGTATGGTTGGCTAGCAAAAAGTTTTTTAGCATCATCTACGGAAATTTCACGACCTTCAAAGGAGAGTCCCTTGTTAACCATTTTTCTCATCGCTTTTTCAAAACCTTTCAAATCCTCGGTAGTAGGGGTGTAGCCGTTTGAAAATTCAAAGTCATAATAAAAACCGTTATTAATTACTGGCCCAATGCCGAGCTTTGCGCCTGGGTCATTTTCAAGCACGGCAATAGCGAGCAAATGCGCAAGAGAGTGGCGAAGATTGTGTAGTTTTTCTTCATGTACCATAATTTTGTTATTGTAGCAGTTTTATTGAGGTTTTTAAAGTTTCTTCACTCTTCCTACTATGAGAGTTTTTTCTCCGTTTCATTCAGAGATTTTACCCCTTACTTTGATACAACGGTCATGAACTTCAAAAAATTCTTTGTGTGTAATGAAAAGCGTCTAGTGGTGGAGGACGAGCTCTGCTTGCACCGCCGTGCTCTGTCTTTGCAATGCTTCATGCATTCGCATTGCAACATAGGATAGGGAAAGAGAAAGGGTACTTTCACTAAGTCCTTGTCCAAGATTTTGCGTCCAGGACGTGAGTCTGCTGGCTCAGAACTTGCTAGTTCGTCTACGTCGCTAGTAAATACTTCTTTCATTTTTTAATGACATTCATGCAAAGTTCAATATATTTCTCTGCAGAACTTTCCCATGAAAAGCTTTTTTTCATGGCGCGTTTTATAAGTTTGTCCCACTCACGCTTGTTTCTGTAGCTCTCATAGGCGCGTACCATAGCAATGAGAAACGCGTACTGATTGTATTCCTCGAATACAAACCCGGTACCGCTGTCATTATCTGGTTGGTATTCACTGACAGAGTCAGCGAGACCACCAGTTTTTCGTACCAATGGGATAGAGCCGTATCGCATAGCTTCCATTTGCACAAGACCACATGGTTCAAACCGTGAAGGGATGAGCGTTACATCAGCTCCGGCAAAGATCATGCGCGGAAGAGTATCGCTGTACTCCAAGTGCACCCCGACGCGTCCTGGATACTGCCCGACGAGCTCTTTAAAGAATTTTTTAAAGACCCGTTCTCCTGTACCCATTAGTACTAACTGAAAATTAAGGTTATTCAAAAGTGGTTTAATCGTTTCCTGGATGAGAGAAAGACCTTTTTGTTCATCGAGGCGACCAACATAGCCAAAGAGCATTGCATCAGGATTTTCTTCGAGCCCAAACCGACTCTGGATCGCTGTTTTGTTCGATTTCCGTTGTGAGATTTCACGCACACTGTATCGTGTTTTAAGCAAAGGATCTGTCGATGGGTTGAATAGTTTCGTGTTGATACCATTAAGAATACCAAAAAGGTGGTCGCGTCGCTCTTTCAACACCCCTTCGAGATGTTCTCCATATTGCGGAGAAAGAATTTCTTTTACGTAAGTTGGCGAAACTGTAACAATCGCATCAGCAAACAGAATTCCTCGTCGCATCCCGTTCAATTTTTTGATTGTGGGAGAAAAGAATGGAGGAAGGATACTTTGACCTGAATCAGCTTCGATCTCAGTGACAAAAGTCGCGTCAAAGGTTCCTTGGTTGCGAAGATTATGAATACAGAAAATAGTTTTAATATGGCGGAGTTCAATATCATCCTTGTGTTCTGTTTTTATTAAATTTGGTATGAATCCTGTTTCCCAGTCGCTCGCGATAATAACATCTGGTTTCCATGATGATCGTTTAATAAACTCTATTGATGCGCGTGAAAGCAAAAGCCAGCGAGCTGTATCATCAATGTACCCATACACATTTGCGCGTTTCTCAAAATATTCCATATTTTCTAAAAAATATGTAACGCTTTTGTCTCTGGCAGTATGTTTTACGATATTAGAAACAAGAAGTCCTTGCGGGTCTTCTTGTTCGGTGGCAACACGAATATTGCCAATCTCGAGCTCCATAGGATATTTCTGAATGTCGATGCTTGCATATTTAGGCATAAGAAGACGAACATCATGATGCATTTTTCTCATTGCCGTTGGCAATGCATTCATTACCTCGCCCAATCCTCCGACTTTAGCGAATGGTGCTGCCTCAGCAGCAACAAAAAGGATATTAAGAGTTTTTTTAGTAGAACGGTTGTTCATAATATGGTGCTATATTTTACTCAGTATACCACACTTGTGTTTATTTCGGCTAGCGATGAGCGGCGCGTGGACGAGTATTCTCGTACACAGCGTCAGAGCGAAGACGAAATGTAGGTCTAATACATCACCGCTTGCGGAGAGAATGTGCGAATACTTCAAGAGTCAATTTGCTAATTGAAAAGCGAGCTTCGACAAAATACCCGTCGGCTTGCAGCGGGGAACCTTTATTATGGAAGCTTCGACAAAATACCCGTCGGCTTGCAGCGGGGAACCTTTATTATGGAACCCTTACAAACTCATTCATCCCATTAGAGCCGGGTTCACGCTGCGAGCCCCCGCGGTCTCTAACGTGGCAAGCCCCTAAATTATAATATCTGTCAGTCATAGCGCTCTAGTTGTTTGTTATCGGTTCTTTTATAGTTCCTTTACTCTCTCCACAATGAGCGTCTTCTCTCCGTTTCTTTCAGAGATTTTACCCTTTACTTTGATACAACGGTCAGGAACTTCAAAAAATTCTTTGTATGTGAAAAGCGTCTCTGGAAAAATAACGAGCTCAAGCGTTCCTGTCATATCGGTTAATTTTACAAACGCCATTTTGTCTCCCTTTTTTGTAATGATTGGATGAATATGTTCGACGATACCGCCTGTGACTGCCATCATTCCATCCTTAAGGGTTTTTACATTTTCAATTGTTGTACCTATTCTTGTGAGTTTATCACTATGTTCGTCGAGCGGGTGTCCAGATACATAAAGTCCCAGAAGTTCTTTTTCCCATATCAGTCTGTCTCTTTTTGCCACAGGCTCTGCGGGTTTCAAGCGAAGCATCGGTACACTTGACTGGTCTGACATAATTCCAAAAAGTGATTCCTGCCCACTCATTTCACGCCCTTGCGCTTTGTTATAATCTAGCGCCTCCTCCATATTGGCAAGCATAGTTCCGCGTTCACCCATGGCATCCATAGCACCTGCTTTGATAAGCGCTTCAAGAGATTTCTTATTAAGATTTTTGTGGCGAATGCGTTCTAGAAAATTACTAAATGAAGTGAACGCGTGTTGTGTGTCACGCTCGGCAATAATCGCGTCTGAAATATCTACGCCAAGATTTTTGATGGTATACAGCCCAAATCTTATCTCCTGCACCTCGTTATTTTCTACAACTGTAAATCCACCGCAACTTGCATTTATATCAGGGGGGAGCACTGGAAGCTTCATTCTCTTACACTCGGTAATAATTTCTGCGATCTTTTCCGTGTCGCCAGACTCTGCGGTGAGAATAGCTGTCATATACTCAATAGGAAAGTTTGCCTTCATGTATGCGGTCTGGTATGCGAGACGCCCGTAGCTCGCGGCGTGCGCCTTGTTAAATCCATACGCTGCAAATGGTTCAATGAGATGCCAAAGTTCCTGCGCTTTTTTCTCTGAAAGTTTTCCGTGCTCAACAAATCCCTTCAATAGCTTTTCCTTTTGCGCCTGCATTTCTGCGGGGATTTTTTTGCCCATCGCTTTACGAAGTTTGTCGGCATCCAGCCACGAGTAGCCCGCGAGATGAATAGCAATCATCATCACGTCGTCCTGATATGTAATCACACCGTAAGACATTGAGAGGATTTCTTTCATCCTAGGATCAAGATATGAAATAAGTCTTGGGTCGTGTTTTCGTTTTATGTATTCGGGAATCATTTCCATAGGACCTGGGCGATATAGCGCAACTATAGCGTTGATGTCATGAATAGTTGAAGGACGAAGTTCTTTTAAGTAGCGTGTCATTCCTGAGCCATTAAGTTGAAAAAGCCCCATTGTTTCTCCTCGCGCAAGCATTTCAAAAGTGAGTTTGTCGTCAATTGGAATATTTTCAATTTCAATATCAATATCGTGTCGTTCCTTTACCAGCCGAATAGAGTCTCCCAAAATAGAAAGGTTGCGTATACCGAGGAAGTCAAACTTTAGCAGTCCAGCGTCTTCTACAGCGTGCATATCGTACTGCGTGATTATTTTTCCTCCCTTTGGGTCAAGCTGTGTCGGAGTGAATTCATAAAGAGGGCGTGGAGCGATAACAACTCCAGCCGCGTGCACAGAGATGTGTCTTACGCATCCTTCAAGACGCTTTGCAAGATCGATAATTTTTTTTGTATCAGCGTCATTTTTATAAAGATCAGCAAGCTCTGGAGTAATATTTATCGCTGTATTTATGGTCATTGGAAAACCTTGCGAGCCCTCAGGAATTAGACGAGATATTTTGTCGCCAACAGCATATGGGTGCCCGAGAGCGCGCGCGACATCTCGGACAGATCCGCGCGCCATCATCGTACCGAACGTGCCAATCTGCGCCACACGGTCATACCCATATTTCTCACGAGCGTAGTTTATTACGTCGTCACGACGGTTGTCAGCGTAGTCCATATCGATGTCAGGCGCTGATGGACGCTCCGGATTAAGAAAACGCTCAAAAGGAAGCTTATATTCAAGTGGGTTCACAGATGTAATACCAATGAGGTATGTAGTGATAGACCCCGCCACGGAACCCCTAATGTTTGTAAGTATGCCGTGTTCCTTTGAATATCGTAAAAGATCCGCAACCACGAGAAAGTACGGCGCGTATCCTTTGTCCAAAATAACTTTGAGTTCGTACTCAAGACGCTCAATGACAGCCTCCTCGTTAATGGAAAGACCGCGTGTAGAAATGCCCTCGTACGCGAGACGGCGAAGCTCGCTGTTGTATGTGGCGCCTTTAGGAATTTTTATATCTGGAAAAAGCCATTTACCAAGTTCTATCTCAATATTGCATTTGTCAGCGATTTTTTGTGTGTTCCACACAGCCTCAGGAGTACTCGCAAAATATTCAAGCGCTTTTTCTGTATCTATGAAATCAAAAAAATCCGATTTCATAGAGAAACGATTTTCATCATTTAGGTCACCGTTGGTTTGTATAGCGAGAAGTGTCTCGTGCGCGTCTTGGTCGTCCTTGTGCAGATAGTGCGAGTCTTGCGTTGCGACTAGAGGAATATTTAATTTTTTGCTCAAGCGAATAATCTCTTTCCGTACCTCCTCAATATTTTCCACACCTGGGTGGTGCATGATTTCCAAATAATAATTCTCCACGCCAAAAATATCTTGATGTTCGCGAGCAACCTTTTCCGCGCCTTCTGTGTCACCACGACGAATCGCGCGCGAAAATTCTCCTCCGAAACATCCGGAGAGACAAATAATTCCCTCGCTGTATTGCCTTAGAACTTCCTTATCCATTCTCGGCTTGTAGTAGTAGCCCTCTAGATTTGAGATAGTAACAAGACGCATCAGATTTTTATAACCCTGCAAATTTTTCGCGAGCAGTGTGAGGTGAAAACGCTCATTGTCTATACCAGGACGCTTGTCGTGGCGAGAACCTGGAGTAACATACGCCTCAACACCGATAATGGGTTTGATTCCAGCCGATCTGCATTTTTTGTAGAACTCAATCGCGCCATACATATTGCCGTGGTCTGTGAGTCCGATAGCGTTCACCCTATGCTTTTTTGCGAGCGCGACCATCTCATCAATTTTTGAAAGCCCATCCAGTAGGGAATAGTGGCTGTGCGTATGTAAATGTATAAAGGAAGGATTGCTCATATTGGTTTTATATGTGAAACCTGCCACGGCGTTAGAAGGTCGCGAGGGCTCGTAGCGTGTGCTGTAGTGAATTTTGGGCCTTTAGTCTCCATATTGGGCTAGTATACCAGATTTCAAAACGAGGGGGAAAAATACGATTGACACAAGAAGAAAAAAATGATATTATTCGCCACAATACGAAGTTTCCGGCACCTTAACTACATAAACAAAAGGAGTATAAAATGAGTAATTTTCAGATATACTGTACTGAATGAGGAGACGCTATAAATACATAATTGGAGTAGATGAGGTAGGAAGAGGACCACTTGCTGGACCGGTGGCGGTTGGAGCCGTAAGGTTGAAAGCCGAAAGTCAAAAGATAATAACAAAATGGGGAATCGGCTTTAAGGATTCTAAAAAACTTTCTGCTAGAGGAAAGGAGGCGTGGGTGGTGAAAATTGATGAGGCAATGAGAGAAGGTTGGCTCGAGTATTCAGTTGCGTTTGTGGCATCGAGCGTGATTGATAAAAAAGGGCTTTCGTATGCTATTCGCACAGCCATGGAGAAAGCGCTTAGTGAGATTGATCACGATGTGAACAAAACAAAAGTACTTCTCGATGGCGCGCTTCGCGCGCCATCGCATTATATAAACCAAAAAACAATTATAAAGGGTGACGAGAAAGAACTTTCGATTGCACTGGCCTCTATTGTTGCAAAGGTTGCTCGGGATAAAAAGATGGTCGCCCTAGCAAAAAAGTTTCCCGAATATGGTTTTGAAAAACACAAGGGCTATGGTACGCGCGCGCATTACGAGGCAATAAAAAAGCACGGCATTACAAAACATCACCGCAGAAGCTTCCTTAAAGGGGTTGCGTAAAAGTGCGATAAATGGTATACTAAAACTCGGTTCATTTTTTAACGACAACAAAAAGGAGGAATTATGGCATCAGTGATGGCATTGATACAAAAACCAACAGCGAAAAATCTTGATGAAAGCAATACAAGCATAATGATAAAAATCAAGGATGGCTCTCATTTGTGTATTGAAAAAGACGCAGGAAAACTTTTTAAACTGTTTTACTGTGAGGTGAATAGGTTTGGTGAGCATCAAATTAGTCATGTCGGTACCATTCGTTTGGACGAGCTCAACGGTTCACTGTCAATTCTCGCCGGATGCCTTGGTGGAGCTGTAATCAAAACGAAAATAGGTGACCTGCATGTTGCTGATTACAAACACGCTAGCCGTCTAAGAAAATGGCTAAAAACGTTCTAGCATGACAGAAGTACAAAGATGTGTAATATAGTATTCATATATTATTAACAAAGGCGACCCAGTGTCGCCTTTTTTTATACAAAATACTAGGTCCTAAAGCATAGCGTGATATTATTTATTATGGTAAACTTGAAAAGTTCTTGGGATCTTCCCATATTTGATAGAATTTTAACTTTGAATCAGCTGAGTCCGAATCATAAATTTGTGCTTTGGATTAAAGCGAGGATTAAAACACATTAAAACATATGAAAGAAGTAACAATTTACACAACCCCGACTTGCGGATATTGCAAAATGGCTAAAGAGTTTTTCACTGAAAATAATGTGAACTACACAGAATACAATGTAGGTACAGACCTTGAAAAAAGAAAAGAAATGATTGAGAAAAGTGGGCAGATGGGTGTACCAGTGATATTTGTTGGTGACGATATGACAGTTGGTTTTGACAAGCCACGTCTTTCAAGCCTTCTTGGTATCGCGTAGGCTATACTAAAATCTTTTATTTTAGTATATTTAAAGGGGCATTACGCTCCTTTTTTATGCCCTTGTAAGTTGTTATTCTTAGTCTGATAATACAACATTCAAGCACTCTACTATGTGGAGTAAGTTAAGAGTTTAGTAATTGCCCTTGTAGTTCAATGGATAGAACAGTTCCGTCCTAAGGAATAGATGTAAGTTCGATTCTTGCCAAGGGCACTTTAAACGAACTTACCAGCTTTTTCAAAAAAAAATGACATACTACGCGCTCCGCGCGTGGCATGTCATTTTTTTTGAAAATAGATTCAATCTTGGTACAATAAATACACACAAAGAAGAAAACTGCCATCAGGCAGTTTTCTTCTTTGTGTCAGGCCGAATTATTCCGAGGCTTTCGCGATGTAGACGACTGAGTAAGTCTTGACTATTTTGGCGTTGGTGGTATACTGCTAGTGGCAATAAGTTCTTTGCCTTTTTTTGTTTTTTTAAAATCTTATAAAAGGGGAAGTAAAAATGGTTAATAAAACCAAATCTGAAACACTTGGAGTCATAGAGATTCAACTTCCACATGGTTTTGTGTGGGTAAAGATAGTAGCTATGTTGCTTGACGTAATGAGTCTCAAAAAATCGGTTATTCCACGTATGGGCTCGTTGCGCAACATAATCGGGACAAACAAAGCGGAGAAACTCGCTGGTTTCTGTACTGAGTGTCTCATGCGCGGAGAAACAACCATTGTGGCTGTTGTAGCAAAAAGGGAGAGTTACGACCAAAAAGTGACACAGTTCTTGTGTTTATGTACTGGCGCTGATGTGCCAGAAGTATTCCAGATCAATGGCGCATTTCTCAGGCCATTTGATTCAATGGAAGGGTTTGAGAACAAATTGTCATCTGTGGTTTTATCAACAGCAAGAAATATTGATCATGCGACATTGTAGCGCATAACACTCTACAAAAAGCTCGGACTTGTTCCGGGCTTTTTTACAACGAAGTAATATTTTGATTTTTTAGCAAAATCTGGTACATTATTTTGTATGGAATTGGACGCACGAAAGATAGATGAACTTTTAGAAATTGCACGCGAGAACAACAAGATTCTCAGGGGAATGCGACGCTCACAACACTGGAGTTCTTTGTTCAGATTAGTATATTGGACGACAATTCTTGGATCAATTTTTGGAGTTTACTACTACTTTCAGCCAACGATTCAAAAATATATGAAGACATTCCAGACTTCAATCGGCATTATTCAAAATTTTGAAAAAGCAGCTGGTTCAATTCCTACAGATATCCAGTCGGTTAAAAATTTGATAACAAAGTAGCACAAAGTCAAAATTCCATAAAGTAAATGAAGGTGCATTCACTTTACAGATTTTCGATTTTATAAACTTTACAGACTAGTTTTCCCGCCGAGGTAGCTGACATGGTAGGCTCATAGGAGTTTCTACGTCAGTTATTAGAGCGGAGTAAGTTGAAAGTAAATAATTTGCCGAGGTAGCTGACATGGTAGGCTCCTAAGAGTTTCTATGTCAGTTATTAGAGCGGAGTAAGTTGAAAGTAAATAATTTGCCGAGGTAGCTCAGTTGGTAGAGCATTCGCCTGAAGAGCGAGGGGTCACCAGTTCAACCCTGGTCCTCGGCACCAAAATAACGAGAAAAAAAATAATTATACTCGGCACCATAAAAAAAGAACCGCACAATTGTACGGTTCTTTTTTATCTTCTTCAGTTTATTGAACTGGATTGCTTTGTACCTCGCAATGACACCTATCTGTTCCTCATTCAATATTATACATTCTAAATTCAATATCCATCCCACTACAGTGACTTAATTTTAATCGTCTGTTTCCTGCCCTTGTCTATTTTTGGAAGCTTAATTGTGAGAAGCCCGTGTTTCTCCGTTGCTTCGACTTCCTCAGTTTCAACCTCAGATGGAAGTAGTATCACGCGCGAAAATGTGCCCCAATAAAGCTCTTGATAGAAATAGTTTTCTGGAGAAATTCCCTTTTGAGCTTCACGTTTTCCCTTAATAGTGACCATTTCGCGTGTAACAGATACTGAAAGGTCTTCAGATGACACCCCTGCCACCATTGCTTGAATAATAATGGAATCATTTGTCTGGTAAACATCTACCGCAAGCTCACCTTCTGGCATAGCTTCTGCTTCCCATTGACTAAAAGCCCCTTGCGGAGATTGCTCAATAGTTACCTCTTCCTCAAAGTCTGAGGATCGATCCTTGAGTGAGATAGTTCCTGTAAGTCGTTCAAAAAATGATCGTTTCATATATAAATTAATTGATTGGTCTTTGTATGCGTTTTATTAGCGCAAGCAACACAATGATGCAAATGATAGCTACCCAAAATTGAGAAAATACCATAAGTGTCTTCATTGTTCCACTTACATCTATTATAGATAAATTAAAATATGCATGCAAGAGTGTTGCAACAATAATTCCGGTGGTGGTGGCAATAAATTTAATGTATTTTGGCGCGTAGAATGAAAATGCTATAGCAATGCCTACAAAAGCAGAAGAAACGATATGAACAATAGTCGCTCCTATAAAGCGCATATTTCCATTACCCAAAATATCCATAAGCCCTCCATTAGCCATATCTTTGAAAATGTACAAGGCGTTTTCCATTGCAGCAAAGCCTAGCGCAGCTGTGATGAGATAAATCACTGCGTCCATTGGCTCATCAAAGAACTTACTCTTAAAAGCAATGAGAAATACAGTGACATACTTTGCAAATTCTTCTATAAAAGCCCAGAGAGTTATGCGTACTGTTTGTTCATTTAGTTGTAGCGCGGTTAGTTTGACCGAAATAATACCAACGATGTTCATTATTGTGTCAATAGATATCAATACAAGTTTTTGTAAAGGGAGTACAAAATATACGATCGCCATTCCCGCAAAAAACGAAAGAGCAATGAGCCCTGTCGGCTCAGGCGCGTGCCTGTCGTGTCTAAGCCAAAACCAAAGCCACACGAGCGATGGGAGGATCCCCCCTGCGATTGCAATGAATGCTGGTTTCCAAGTTAAAATGGTTTCGGCCATGGCTCCACAATGAGAAGTGTTTTACCTTCTCTAGGTAGTATACTCCAAATTTCTTCGGTGATGAATGGTATAAACGGATGCAACATTTTAATATTTGTCGCGAGAATGTTTAGAAGGAGCCACTGCGCGGATATTCTTGACGCTTCATCATTACTCATAACCCTCGGTTTCATTTCTTCAATGATCACATCCGCAAATGTATCCCAGAAATAATGATAGAGTTCCTCACCCGCAAGATGGAAGCGAAAGTTTTCGTAGTGCGATGTGATGCTTGCGATTGCTGTGTTGAATTCTTTCAAAATTTCTTCATCACGTTGGATGATTGCGGGTTTCGGAGTGTCTAATGTGGTATAGCCAACGTTGGTCAAAACAAAACGTGTTGCGTTCCATATTTTATTACAAAAATGTTTGTAGCCTTTTATTTTGTCTTCCGCGAGCGCGAGGTCGCTACCAGGAGTGTTGCCGATGACGAGCCCGATACGGAGCGCGTCTGCGCCGTACTTGTCGGTGAGTTCAATGGGGGAGACCACATTCCCCTTGCTTTTTGACATTTTTTTGCCGTGCTTGTCGTTCACCATGCCGTGTAGGTACACAGTATGGAAAGGCACTTCCTTGGTGAGATAAAGCCCAAAAATGACCATACGCGGTATCCATTTGAAAATTAGATCTTTGCCAGTTTCCATTACATTTGTTGGGTAGAAGCCCAAATCTGCTTCCTCTGGGTACCCTAGGGCCAAAAGTGGCCATTGGCCAGATGAAAACCAAGTATCAAAAGTGTCAGTCTCAGTGGTTAGAGGTTTGCCACAAGTAGGGCACGAGCTTCCTTCTTTGTGTTCAGTGTCCAGAGCGCCTGCGTTACAATGCGCGCAAATTAGCGCGGGGATTTGAATACCCCACACAATCTGGCGCGAAATATTCCAGTCCATTGTGTTGTCCATCCAGTACAAAAATATTTTCTCAAAATTATCGGGAATGAATTTTATTTTTCCGTCACGTACAGCGTCTCCAGCGAGTTTTGCTAGAGGAGCCATTTTTACAAACCACTGAGGCATCACGCGCGGTTCAATAGTTGTACCACACTTGTAGCAAGTAGGAACCGCGTGAACGTAGTCCTCAATTTTCACAATGAGTCCGAGTGTCTGCAAATCCTCAACCACTTTCGTGCGCGCTTCAAGAATTTTCATACCCGCATACTTGCCGGCTTTTTCGTTGAGCTTACCAAATTGGTCAATAACCTCTACTCGCGGAAGTTTGTGAGTCTCTGACATTCTGAAGTCATTGTGATCGTGCGCGGGAGTAATCTTTAGCGCGCCAGTACCAAACTCTGGGTCAACTTCTTTGTCGCCGATAATAATAAGTGACAATTTATTTGCAGGATGCTGTACCTCAATAGTTTGTCCGATAAATTTTTTGTATCTCTCATCATTTGGGTTTACAGCAACAGCAACGTCACCAAAAATGGTTTCGGGGCGAACAGTCGCAACTGTAAATGGGCCATACTTGATGTAGTAGAGCTTGTCACTCTTTTCCACATTTTCAGTTTCAACGTCAGAGAGGGAAGTCTGGTGTTTTGTACACCAGTTTACAGTGCGGTATCCGCGATATACGAGCCCGTCGCGGTAGAGTTTGCGAAAAGTTTCCTGCACTTCTGCGACGACACTCGTGTCAAGAGTAAATTTCTCGCGCGACCAGTCGCACGATGCGCCTAGAGCTTTTACATCAGACTCCATGTGTTTTTTACTTTCAAGCGTAAACGCCATAATCTCATCATAGAGTTCTTTGCGGTCCATTTTGAAACGCGAGCGACCTTCTTTTTCAAGTTTCTTTTCATACACTACTTGTGTCTCAAACCCTGCATGGTCGGCGCCCGGCACCCAGAGCGCTTTTTTGCCATTCATACGCTGGTAGCGAATCATTATATCTTCAAGAGCAATTGTAAGTCCATGCCCTGCGTGGAGCCTGCCATTCGCGTTTGGCGGAGGCATGATAATGCAGAAGTTGGTAGTTTCTAGTTTGTGTTCTTTAGAACAGGGTAGATTGTCTGGATTGAAAAAGCCACTCTCTTCCCAGAGCTTGTAGATGCGAGGCTCGGTGTTTGCCGGCTCGTACGGTTTAGTTAATTTCTCAGGCAGTTTTTCTTGCTTCTCAGCCATAATTGGCATATTTTACCACAATTATTTCCTTTTTCGAAGTTCTGCGAGAGTCGGGCTTACAGACTTTGCGAGCTTGAGGGTGCCGTTTGCAACAATATTTTTTTTGGGTTTTGAGCGGAGTAGGCCAGCGACACCAACCATGAGCCCGTTGTCTCCAGAGAGGAGTATATCGGGAATAAAGAGCTTCGTGCCTGGCATTTCTTGCGCAACTTTTTCCGCGAATACTTTGCGGATTTTTTTGTTGGCGGTGACACCTCCACCTAAAATAATTTCCTTCACATTATATTTTTTCCCCGCGGTAAGAGTTTTTGCTACGAGGACCTCTGTGACCGAGTCTTCAAAATCCTTTGCAATGAGTTCACGGTCTTTGTCGGTCAGAGTTTCAAACTTTTTGATTGAGTAAAGCACGGAAGTCTTTAATCCTGAAAATGAAAAATCAAAATCTCCTGACTTGAGCATAGGGCGGGGGAGTGGTGTGAAAAGTTTTCGAATTAGTAAATTCGCGTCTTGGACGTAAACTGCGCTTTCCGCCTTCTCCGCAAGTTTGGAAATCTCGGGACCGCCCGGATATGCAAGCCCGAGCATACGCGCGACTTTATCAAATGCCTCGCCAACGGCATCGTCGCGTGTTTGACCAAGCATTTTGTACTTGCCTTTGCTCGGCATCAAAACGAGCTCAGTGTGTCCACCAGAAATTAGGAGCGCAAGTGCAGGATAATGTACAGGTGTTAGGTTGTAGGTGTTAGGTTGTTTGTTGTTAGTTGTTACACGTAAGTCATTCTGGTGAATGAGGAGCGCAGCTATGATATGCCCCTCCATATGGTTCACTGGAATAACAGGTACATCCCAGAGCGTGCCGAGTGCTTTAGCGGTGTTGATACCAACCCAGAGCGCCGGCTCCAACCCTGGGCCAGATGTTACCGCAATAGCATCAATCGCAGGAATTTTTACTGCTAGAAGCTCGCCTTTAAAGATTTCAAAAAGCTCTGGTTCTTTATGAAAGATTTTTGATAGTACAGCGTGTTCCTTTTTTGTAAGCACTCGCGCGTGTTTCAATTTTTTTACGAGCCTAGCTTCCTTTAACGCATGCGTAAGAAGAGGCACAATGTCTTTCGCGTGCTCGCGACGCGCGATAGCAGGAAATACCCCGCCAAACTGCGCATGAAGCTCTGCTTGTGAGATAAGTTTATTTGCCAGAACCTTGATGCTTTTTGTGGTGCCAGAGGCAAGGCGCGCCTCTACGATGGCAATACCTGTTTCGTCACAGCTTGTCTCGATAGCTAGAATTCTCATATCGTAGCATCATAGCAGATTGTCAGCCTATCGCAATGTTTTATTCTACCTTAGGCTGTTTAGAGTTTTATTTGTCTCTAGCGCTTTTGTATTCAACTGGTTTGATATTGCGTCTGCAGTGTCAATATCCGATCGAAGGCGGTCGTATTGCGTTGCTGGCGTTGCTCCTTGCGCGTTATTTGGCTGAAATTCAATCGCGGTTGGGCTTGATTTAAAATACATTTTCATAAACAAAAAAATCATTCCAGCCGTTCCGAGTAGGATTAAAAGAATTCCTATATACCCAGATTGTTTAGGCATGGCTTTCATTTGAATGGATTTTCTCTCTTAATAACGCGGATAAGAATCATCACAATCGCAACGATGATTAAAATATGAATGAGAAATCCCGCAATATGGAATACAAAAAATCCTAAAATCCAGAGGATTAAAAGCACGAAAATGATTTCTGCAAAGCGTGGCATAAGATTATGAATTACTGTTGCTTCGCGCTCTCTTTGTCATCGTAGTAACGCAAAGTCTTTGTGCTGTAGTATAACGTGATGAGGTAAATAACGGCAATCAATTGTCGGAAGAAAAATATAGGATCCGAAAAAGTTCCATATTTGACAAAGGCGTTGACTGCAAAATATTCAAAAATTAGAAACATTATTGCCGAAATAAACATGTCCGTAAACATTATTCCGCGTTTTTGAGGGCTTGTGAGTCCAGCAAGTATAGTCAGTCCCACTACTCCAAAGAGACCTACAACAAGATAAAAATTTCTGAGTTCGCTATCAATAAGCACCGCGAGCAAAATTATAAATGCCGCAAACACTAACTGCTTTCTGACAAGGGTTCCGTAGTAGTGCGGATGAGATGTTTTTACCGATTGTGCTTCGTTAATTTTTTCCATAGATGCATTATACAGTAAAAACACCCAGCTGGTCTAGACCAGCTGGGTGTTTTTACTGTATCTTCCGTGGCTAACTAGTTTGTTGAGATATCACTCTGCCCTTGTTTAGGAGCCCTAAAAACTGGCTTAAGTTTCCTGAACCAATCCCAAACCATAATAAACGCTGCTATACCAAACAATACATCTCCAGGGATTCTCATCCACTGCCATAATACAGTTGTGTCATAGAATTCCATACTGCGAGCAAACGCATAGCCGTGCTCGTACACTGAAGCAAGCTGAGTGAAGCCGATAGGGAGGAAGTGTAGAACCATCCATGCTAAGAGCCCGATATTGTAGAGCCAGAATGCCCAGTACCCAGCTTTCTCCGTAAAAGGAGTATGGTTACCTGCCGCGTAACGCAAGCAGTAGTAGATGAGTCCTATTGCTAGTAAACCAAACGCTCCAAAGAGTGCCAGGTGCGCGTGGTTCAATGTTAGGAATGTTCCGTGCTCGTAGTAGTTTACTAGAGGAGCATTGATAAGACCGCCACCAAATACTCCCGCTCCTACGAAGTTCCAGAAGGCAGCACCGATAATATACAAGTACGCGAGGTTGTACTTGAATGTTCCGCCAGTCCCTTGAATGAGGCGATATTGCTGGATGGACTCAATAATAAGGAGTAGAAGTGGGATAACCTCAATAAACGAGAACATGCTTCCAATTGGAATCCATATACTGCCAGCACCTACCCAGTATAGGTGGTGACCTGTGCCGAGGACTCCTCCCAAGAAAATAAGTATGAGCTCGAAGTATACAGCGCGCTCAGCAAGTGTTCGTGACACCAAACCTGTTTCCATAAGGAGGTACGCGCTCACTGCCACTGTAAAGAACTCAAACGATTGTTCTACCCACAAGTGTACAACCCACCATCTCCAGAAGTCTGCAATGGAGAACGAGCTTGCGATTCCTGTAAGTGGGACCATTCCTGCTGCGTATAGCAATGCGATGTTTAGCGTTGCAGCCCACAAAAGGTGCTCTAGGTAAATATTACCAGTAATGAACTCCCGCGCCGCCTTAAAGAACTGCCCCTTCTCAGGCCACAATGCACGGAATACAAGAACGCACCATGTTAAGAGGCCAACGAAGAAGCTCATCTGCCAGAAGCGACCAAGCTCAATGTATGACAATCCTTGGTTTCCAAACCAGAACCAGTTCTTATCAATTACGTTGATGTTGCCCAAGTAGTTTCCAACAAGTCCACCTGCAACTACAAACAGTGTCACCCAGAACAATAGGTCAACAAGGAATCCTTGCCCCTTTGCTTCGCGCTTACTGATCGCTGGAGCAAGGAAGAGCGCAGCACCGATCCACGACAAACCAATCCAAACGATAGGAGTCTGAATGTGCATTGCTCTAAGGAAATTGAATGGAAGATATTCTCCTATATCAAATCCGTAAAAACTTGTTCGTTCTGAATAATAGTGAGCCATGAGTACACCGACTGCGAGTTGAGTTAGGAAAACCGCGCCTACAACGATGAAGTATTTCCCAACCTTGCGCTGGCTAGGCGTGAGAGGGCGAAAATCAATTAATTTATGTTCTCTAGGCGAAGTATCACGGTGATTTAGAAAGCGCTCATAAATATAAATCACAGCTCCAAAGAGTAGGAATGTGAAAGCGTAACTAATCCACGTCCAGCTGAACGCGCTCGTTGTTGGCGCGTTTCCAACTAAAGGTTCAAACGGCCAATTCTGTGTCCACGAAGCAGAGCCATCTGGACGCAATGCAACTGTTGTAATAGATGAATAGATTAGGAAGTTTGCGGTAATGGCGGCAGTTTCATTGTTAAGCGCCTTCGCGCCATACCAACCTATTTCAGGATTTTCTGTTAGAAGGAATGTAACGATATCCTGGCGAACTGATTTTACAGCATCGGCGAGTGGAGTTGGGAGTATTACTTCGTTCTCTGTGAGGTCAATGCCCTTGAGCATCTTTCTCATTTCCCGCTTTACTGATTCTTGGTTGTCCTCAGTGATAGCGGAGAATGACTGTCCATAACGAGACATCGCGATATTCTCGTCGGTCTTTAGTCCGAGCTGTTTCAAGTACTCAGCTGTATAGTCAATGCCAAAGTACGAGCCCATGCCGTAGAGACTGCCGTAGTCCATGAGTCCTGCTTTTTGAAAGCCGCCCTTGCCGGCAACGATGTCCTCGCCAGTTACTAGCACTTCTCCATACTCTGCAATAAACTTGTCAGGCTGAGGAGGTACAGTGCTGTATGTAACTTTTGCAGCCCACCCTAGAATACAGAATGAGGTGATAGCGACACCAAATAAAACCCATTTTAAAATACTACTAACGTTGTCTTTCTCGTAATTTTGACTATCCATTTTTGTAAATTATATTTCGCGAATAATTAATAAAACCTCACGTTCAACTTCCAGCACTGTTCACAACACTTTTATATTTTTTTGTAAAATATTGCGAACAGCGCGGATAGCCGGAAAAATCCTTCATATAAGTATAGTTTATGCAAAAATATATAACAACCCCAGCTCGTGGATAACTCTAAATACAAAACAAAAACCCTCCTCTTGCAAGTGCCGTGTTTTTGTTTTGGCAACCATGACCCCACGGGGAGTCGGTCACGAATCACTAAGTATTTTGTTTCTGAATCAGCAGATTCTGAATTACCAAATTCACGCCATGGGCGTAGACTCTTGGCCTCTGTCCTCACAAAATACAAAGTGTTCGCGACCCCAGCTCGGCTTTGCTCGCAATCTCGCAATATGCCTCCGCTTTTCGACTCCCCGACGCGAGTAAAGCAGTTTACTCGTTTGTGATCATTGGCACAAAAAACACCGCTATACTGCGGTGTCATTTGTTTTGGCAACCATGACCCCACGGGGAGTCGAACCCCGCTTTAAAGCTTGAAAAGCTTTCGTCCTAACCGATAGACGATGGGGCCAAAAGTAACTTGTGCAGTATATAACTGCATACAATATAGTCTGCTCTCGCTCGGAAGTGCGAGCCTTGGGAGGCTCGCGTTTCCCTCGCTCGATTGACTATACCAATTTTTGCCAAAATTGCAAAAAAGTGCTACTTTGATAAGGCCGTTTTGGTATCGTTTTTGTTGGAGACGTGGCTGAGTGGTTGAAGGCAGCGGTTTCGAAAACCGCCGTGCGGGAAACCGTACCGTGAGTTCAAATCTCACCGTCTCCGCAGTTTGAAGTTTTGAAAATTAGTATAAGCATTTTTGAATTTTAAAAAATTTAAAAATGGGCGATTAGCTCAGATGGTTAGAGCGTTACATTGACATTGTAAAGGTCGGAGGTTCGATTCCCCCATCGCCCACAAAATAAAGGAGACAAATGAGTAGCATTTGGCGACTATTATTTTTGAGGCGATGGGGGAATCGAAAACGAATACGGGCACCCATTTAGAAAAATGGGTCGTATGAGTAGGGCCGAGAAATTTTTGTGAGTGGCGACGAACAAAAATGTTCTTGGCAGAGACCCCATCGCCACTGTGTAGCGCCTACAAATTTTTATACCCTCCGAACTCTCCCGAAACATCACACGCCTCCTCACCGAGAAATACAATGGAGTAGAAACTCCCGATTATTTTGTCGATGTTGAACGGTTGAAAGCGGGGGAGCCGTATGCGTATGTTTTTGGGTGGAAGGATTTTCTTGGGGTGCGTATTAACCTCTCGTGTAAGCCCATCATCCCGCGCGCGGAAACGGCACACTGGGCGCTACGAGCAATAGAGGAGCTCAAGGCGAAACATGTTGAGCTTGGACGTCCACTTCGTACTTTTGACGCATACGCGGGGTCGGGCAATGTGGGTCTCGCGGTGGCAAAGCATATCCCTGGTACACTCGTGGAAATAAGCGAACTTGATGCAAATCTGTCTCATGGTATTCTCGCAAGCGTACACGCAAGCGGAATACCAGACGAGCAAATAAAAGTCATTCCTGGCGATTCTCTGGAAACTGCTACAGGACTATATGACGCTATTTTTGCAAACCCGCCGTACATTCCGCCAAGCGATATTGATAACCTAGACCCAGATATGGTCGCGCACGAACCGCATCTCGCATTTTTTGCAAATGACGGCGGAAACGAATTTCATAAAATTTTGATTGATCAAGCATGGGATTTCCTCGTGCCTGGTGGTGTTGTATATATAGAAGCCGATGAGTATCAGCGCCAAGCTATTGATGCTCTGTTAAAGGGGACAATGTGGACATATGAATTTTGGCCAGACCAATACGGGCAAGTGCGGTTCCCAGTACTAAGAAAAATAATACAGTGAAATAATACTACCTGCATAATAAGTTAACGACCGTTAACTTATTATGCAGGTAGTTATTCTAAGCGATACCACCGAATAGTTTTCTAAACTGGTTTCTAATAGCCAAATATGTTGCGACGAAAAAGAACGGAGTAGATACAAAAATGACGAGTCCAATATATCCAAAAGATTGTGGCAGTTTCTCCATCACCGGAGCACCAAACCGCAAAATAATAGCGATTTCAACAAGAAGTATAAATGATGTTATGTGAACGCCTTTGAAAACAGTTTGTCTCAAAAAATCAACATTGTGTAGCAAAATTTCTAGAGAATGTTGCTCTGTCAATTTGGAGAGTTGCCATTTTGAAAACTCGCCTGAAATTATTGATATAAAAATAAACAGGAATGTTGTTTGGATAACTAGAACGAATTGTTCGCCTTCAAGAAATATTTTTTGAAGGAAACCGCTGGAAAGCAAAATTAGAAGGTGCAATGCAATCAGAGTATAGAGAGATGCTTTGAAGCCGGCAGAGACTCCGCTCATTCGCAGTGGTAGCAGTTCTGGATCAATTTTGGTTCTCTCCTTCATAGCATAATAACTATTTAGAATGTAAATATTGGAAAATGTCTTCCAGCGCGCGAACAGCGTCGCCTGCGGCTATGTTGTTTTGGTGGTAGAGCACGTCGGTGCAATCGCCCGCAGACCAGATGCCTGGAACACCTGTTTTCTGCGTGCGAGGGTCTATGACTACATGACCACGTTCATTCAAATTAACAACGCCTTTCAAAAATTCTGTGTTTGGGAGCTGACCAATCTCCACAAAAATACCGCCAACAGGAAGCTTTATCACTTTGTCTGTTTCTTTGTCGCGGTACACAATCGCGTTCGCAAATTTGTCTCCCTTCACTTCAGTAATCTCCACGTTTTTTACCGCGCGCATATTTGGGTGCGAGAGCACTTTTTCAACAGTGATAGAATCAGCTCTGTTAAAGTTGTTACTTCTGTGAATGATTGTGACACTTCTTGCGTACACAAGAAGTTGCGCTGCTGTTTCAAAAGCGGCATTGCCACCACCAACTACGGCTAGGTCCTGACCTTCAAAGAGTGGACCGTCACAAGAAGCGCAGTATGTGAGCCCACGATGCTCAAAAGTCTCTGCTCCCGGCACCTCAAGTTTCCGACGGTGGCTCCCTGTGGCTACGAGGACTGTGCGCGCGATGTATGAATTTTTGTGCGTGGTAACAATGAAACTGCCAACCTTAGATTCAACTTTTTGAACGACCTCCTCGCATATGGTGAGGTGCTCGTCCGCATACGCCTCAACGTGCTTTCGCAATGAAAGAGCAAGTGCCTCTCCAGAGATGGCAATAGTGCCAACCCAGTTTTGAATTTCAGATGAGGCTGTTGATTGACCAGCGAAAGTTCCAGCGATGATGAGCGTCTTCAAACGCTTGCGTGCAGCGTACACACCCGCAGCGGCTCCTGCGGGACCTCCACCGATTATAATTAGATCGTACATACTTAGTTATTTGTTGGTAGTTGTTAGTGGTGAGTAGTCTCTTGACCCCTTTGACTAATAAATTTATTTAAAACACCCTCATAATCTTATTGAGGAGCTTTTCTGCTTTAGTATAATCTAGATTATGGGTTTGTGGCAATCGTTTTGAAATTATTATCTGAGTTTCCAACTCAGCGCCAGAGCCAAAGGCGTTTACTAAGAAATTCTTGAAATCCTTCCTCGTACCTCGTTTGCTTCCCTCGGCTATATTTGATGGAATTGACACGGAACTTCTTATCGTTTGAGAGGTAGTTCCATATATTTCTTATTTTGGAAATTTCTCGGTAAGTTTATATATTTCACCAACTAATTCAATAAATCGTTCCCAAACAATTAGGTTTTTGTATGATTCGATTTTTATCACTATAAACTACAAACTATGCACGAGAAACTAGATAACTATATCTTCTTGGGGCGACGAAGAAACGCCGGCACTGCGCTCCAGTCTTCGTTGCCTTCCGCATCCAGGTCTATAATTGCGACTGGCTCCTTGTCATATTTTTCTTTTACACTGCTCTGCGCAACCTCAACTTTTTTTTGTTCTTGCTCAACGAAACTGTTGTTGATCTCGCGCTTCTCTCTAGTTTCTTCTCTCGGCAATCCTTGTTGTTTTGCGCCACCTGTGAAAAGGTTGCGTTTTTCAACACCCTCTGGAAAGCCAGCGGCAATAACAGTAATCTTGATTTCATTTTTCTTTAACTTTTCATCAATAATTGCTCCAAAGATAACTCGCGCATCTGGGTCAATTGATTCTGTGATTATTTTTGCAGCTTCGTTTATCTCATGCATGCGAAGGTCTGCTCCACCAGCAATAGCGAAAAGCACGCCCTTTGCACCAGAAATTGAGAGGTCTAGAAGGGGAGAGTTAATAGCGGCTAGAGCAGCCTCCTGCGCGCGATTTTCACCGATAGAGGAGCCAATACCTAGGAGAGCCGATCCTGCGTTTGAGAGTACCGAACGGATATCCGCAAAGTCTACATTGATGATTCCTGGTGTTGTAATAAGGTCTGAGATGCCCTCTACTGCTTGTCGAAGCACCTCGTCACTCATCATAAATGCGGTTTTAAAAGTTGTATCACTGTCTGCAACGCTCATTATACGATCGTTGGGAACTATAATAAGCGCGTCAACACTTTTTCTAAGTTCGTCCAGTCCTGCTTCGGCGATCCTAGCGCGGTAAGATCCTTCAAAAGTAAATGGACGTGTAACAACACCAATAGTAAGAGCACCATGCTCCTTTGCAATACCAGCAACGATAGGCGCTGCTCCTGTGCCGGTGCCACCGCCCATTCCGCCAGCAATGAACACCATGTCAGCGCCTTTTATTACACCCTGAACTTCCTCTCTTGTCTCCTCCGCGGCTTTGCGGCCAATTTCTGGGTTCATACCAGTGCCTAGTCCACGTGTTAGATTCTTTCCGATGTGGATTTTTTTCTGCGCTAGAGAGTGATGTAGATCCTGCGCGTCTGTGTTCATCACTATAAATTCAACACCCTTGATTTTTGAGGTGACCATATGATTCACCGCGTTTTTTCCTGAGCCACCAACCCCGATGACTTTTATGCGTGCGAATGCTTCTACTTCTGGCTGTACTTTTGGCATGGCTGATGATCTGATTTAAAAACTATTAATTACCATTAGAATACCAAGAAGGGGGACAATTGACAAATTTTGGGACATTTGACATGTGGCAAGGAAAATAAGCAACAAAACAAGGGGGTTTGCGCTTCGCGCAAACCCCCTTGTTGAATTTTAGTCAAATGTCACAGGTCGGTTGTTAAATGTTTTTAACTTATGGCAAAAACGGCCTTACCCAATTTTTTAGAGTTTCAATAATGTCACTTAAAATATTTTCTGAAGTATCACCTGGTTTTTGTAATGCGTAGACTGCAAGACCGTATGCTACAAGCCATGAAGAATCTTTAACAACATGTTTGCCACCACTTGTAATAGCAGGATGCGCAATGGATGACGGTAGTTTCAGGACTGCCCTTGCAAGATCTTCTATTGTTGCAACACCTGTGCCACCCCCGGTAAGCACGACCCCTGCAGGGAGGAGTCCACTACGACCTATTTTTTTTAGGTGTGAATCAATTAGTTCGAAAATGTCGTAGAGGCGCGCTTCAATAATTTCATCTAGTTTCTTTTTTGAATAAATTCCTTCAGGTCCACTAAGTTTTATTTTTTCAGCTTCCTGAAGTGGAATTTTTAATCCAAGAGCGATGTCGTTTGTAACGTCGGTGGAGCCAATTGGGAATATTTGGAGGGAGATCGGAGTATCATTTTCAAAAACCGCAATAGAAACTGTTTCAGCGCCGATATTTACAAGAGCGCATCCGACAGATCTTTGCTTCTTGCTTAGAGCGACCATCCCTGCGGCGATTGGCGACGGAACCACTTCGTCTACCTCAACACCCAGCTCCTCAATGGTGCGAATGATGTCATCTAGGTGTTGCTCTAGACAGGTGATAAACAACATCTTTGTATCAAGTTTTGTGCCGGTCATTCCAATCGGGTCGCCAAGCACCTCTTTGTTGTCTAGTTTGTAACGAAGCGGGATGCGGTGAATAATGCGTTTATTTGTTAGGTGGCTTAGGTTTTCCTCTGCTTCCGCGGATGCCTTTCTGAGATCTAACTCGGTTACCTCACTAGACGCCCGTGAGATGATGGTTGTGCCGTGAGAAATAGAAGATTCAAGACTTATTCCTCCTATGGAAAGTATTGCGTTCTTTATTTTAAATCCGACCATTTTTTCTGCATTGGTAATGGCGTTCTTGATACTGCGAATTGCGTCTGATTTATTTACAATGTATCCATGGCGAAGCCCACGGGTTTCTGAAATACCTGTGCCAATGATAATGGGCGCCTCCCCGCGAGAATGCTCTACTATTACGACACGAGTAGCGTGGGTTCCTACATCAATGCCTGTTGCTATCCGTTTTGTGCGTGAGCTCATATGTTCTTCTTATTGTAACAAAAAAATCTTGTACGCTCAAACCTTCTTGCCTATGTACGTATCCTATACTATTCTCAGGTGAGTGAGAGGAATACAAACACGGAGTTTGTATTCCTGAGCGAACGCAGAATATTGCACCCAGTTATATAGTATATGATACGTATATAGTGCTCATTAGATACTTCTGTATAAGATGTACTAGATTTTGAAAATAGAGCGGATTTTTTTCTCCGCATTCTCCATTTTTACCCCGTGGTCTAAACCATTTAGATGAAAAAGCGCGTGAATGAACAGGAACCCAATAAAATTTGTATAAGAACGGTCAAAATTTACAGCGTCCGCTCGGGCTTTCTTAAGGTCTAAAAATATCTCGCCTTCATTTTTATCAAGAGGGAATGAAAGGATGTTTGTTGGATAATCTTTTTCGCGATACGTACGGTTGAGCTCCTGAGATTTTTTTGAACCTACAACAACGAACGAACAGTTGTATTCCTTCCCAAGTACGGTTTCGGCAATTTTAGCAAAAGGCAAGCGGGGGAGCTTGCCTTTTGTCGTGTTTGTAATAGTGAGTGACATTACCTTGACGAGCGTCTCTTTTGTTTCTTTTCTGGGAGTTTGCCAAGCTTTTCCAAAAGCTCGTATTCCTTGCGCATACCTAGAACAACAAGAGCGCTCTTTTTCATTTTGAAATGATTTGGCTTGCGCTGGTTGTAGCGAATAGAACGAACGCGGGGGATAACTCCCGAGCCCTGCACGCGCTTTGTAAAGCGACGAATAAGGCTAATCGCGTTTTCGTTTGGGTTTTTCTTGACTTCTGCGTTTACCGTAGACATAGGAGACATACTATCATAAAGGTCCTTTTGACGCAAGTGCCGAAATGACCTCCTCGTCGGAAACTTGAGGGAAATCTTCGTACCATTCGCCAACGGCGGAAAAGAAAATAGGGGTTTCAAGAACACTGACATCAGCATCTTTTTTAATGGTTCGCACGGATTCTGGAGATGCGACAGGTACAGCAACAACCACATTCAAAGCGCCTTCGCGCTTTGAATACGCCACAGCAGTTTACATCGTGAGTCCTGTCGCTATTCCGTCATCCACAATAATAATTGTTTTATTTTTTATGTTGAGAGCGCCCATTCCTTTTCGATATGTTTCAAATCTTCGCATCGCCTCCTTTTTCTCGGATTCAATTTTTTGATCAAGCCACTTGGTGTCTACATACGCGCGCTCGGCTTCGTTCCATACTCCAGCACCTGTGATATCAATTACACCTATAGCATACTCGTCATTTCCTGGCGCTCCGATTTTGCGTGTAACTATGATGTCCAATGGAAGACCAAGCTCGTACGCAACTTCTTTTGCAACAACAACGCCTCCACGTGGAAGGGCAAGGACAATAGCGTCTGTGTTTTTAAAATCACTTAAAACTACCGCGAGTTTTTTGCCTGCATCAATGCGGTCTTTGAAAATGGTAGACGATGACATACAATATAAGTGTATAAAACACATTGAACTACGAAGCTACCCAGATTCTCGTCGTTGCGAGGACTAGATGCAATCCAGTACGGTAAACTCTTGGTAGCTTCCATGAAGTGAATTTGCTAATTCAGCCACGTCAGAGTACGACTCGCAATGACAGAAAATTGAATTTTGTACTTCTAAGAAGTAAGAAAGATGAAAGATCCATTTTTAATTTTACGAAACAAAAAAAACCAAAACAGAGGAATTCCGAAAGTCTGCCCAAGATGTCGCTCGCGCGCTTGCAAAAGAGGTTGCACGTCACACCACAAAGAACAGCATTATCCTGGTTCCAATTCTCCGCGCTGGACTTGCGCTCCTGCCGGCATTTATAGAAAAGTTCCCAAAAGCATCGGTAGGCTTCATTGGGCTCAAGCGTGACGAAAAAACTCTCAGACCAAAAGCGTACTATCAAAATATTCCAAAAATCTCAAAAAATGATGTTGTCATCGTTCTTGACCCAATGCTTGCGACCGGAGGAAGCGCGGTTTCGGGAATAAATACACTCGTAAAAGCAGGAGCTCGCGAGGAGAACATTATTTTTGTAGGTATCATTTCTGCCCCAGAAGGCATTGCTAATCTCCAAAAGAATTTTCTGCTTGTACGAATTCCTTGCGCTGAGTACGGCAAAAAATTAGGCAATAAAGGATATATTGTGCCAGGGCTGGGAGACTTTGGCGACAGGTATTTTGGGAATTAAACTAAAAAAATAACACAGCAATAGTGCGCGATCGCGCACTATTGCTGTGTTATTTTTTTAGTTGTTACCTCAATTCCTCCTTCAAATGTTTTACAAAGTCTGGTAGATCGGCGAGCTTTACTGTTTCTTGTGAGCGAGTTTCCATATTTCGCGCGATTACTGTATCGTCCATAGCTTCCTTTTGCCCAAAGATGATGGTGTAGGGAGCACCACTTCGCTCTGCAATAGCGAGCTGTTGCGCGAGACCGTCTTTTGATAGTGATTGCGCGATAGGCACGCGAGCTTTGCGGAGTACCTCAATGATGCCGAAACTTTTTAATTTCGCTTCGTTGCCGAGCTGAATGAAATACACTTTTGGTTTTTTCAAAATACGCGGGTCAATAGGTTTGTGAACATGTGACATAATGACGCGGTCCACACCTATTGCGCCACCAACCGCTGACACATCTTTTTTACTGCCGAGCGACTTTGCGAGCAGGTCGTAGCGTCCACCACCACCGAGAGAAAGTGGAGTAGGAGCCTCCACACCCTCAGGAAGGTTTGTATCAAGTTCAATTATTTCAAATACTGTGCGAGTATAATAGTCCAATCCTCGCACAAGATTTTTGTTGATGTGGTACGTTATGTTCATTCCCTCTAAGTACTCAATAACTTCTTTAAAGTGATGACGACAATTGTTACATAGGGAATCTATTGGCGTAGGCGCGTTATTTTTTATATCCTGACATCGTTCGTCCTTGCAGTCCAAAAGCCTAAGAGGGTTTGTTTTAATTCGCTCTTTGCAGGAAGGACAGAGTTTATCAATATGTTTTTTATAGTAATTTGTTAGTTCGCGTATAAAACTTCCACGACACTCTTTGTCACCGATACTATTTATTTCCACTGAAAGATTTTTGAACCCTGCTTCATCGAGTATCAGTGTCATTGAGCGAATGATGAGCGCATCCATAATGCTTTTAGGTGTACCGAGAATCTCCAAGCCAAACTGGCGGAGCTCGCGCAGTCTACCACGTTGAGGGTTTTCGTGTCGGAAGTATGGGCCGTAGTTGTAGAGCATCACTGGCTGGGGAAGCGCTTGCATCCCGTTTTCAATGTACGCCCGCATTACACCCGCTGTGCCCTCGGGTCGCATTACGAGATGGTCGCCACCCTTTGTTTTTAATGTGTACATTTCCTTATCACGTATATCAGTACCAACTCCAAGTGATGATGTGAAAACCGCTTCACGTTCTAGTATCGGGGTTTCTATAGGACGAAATCCATAATACGATGCAATCTCGGATGCCTTTTCAAAAAACCCCTGATACGCATAATATTCCTTATCAAGAATATCGCGCATTCCTTTTGGGCTCGCAATATCCTCTGCTCTAAGTTTTTTTGTCCTATCCATTTTTTCTTTTTCTGTGCTCATACTATATATAGTTGTATATTATTGCCTAAATTGACCCGGAAGAATATCTATAGAGCTCAGTGGGAATAGGCGCAAGAATGCTTTGCCGACGAACAAATCACGACCGACAGGTCCCCACGAGCGTGAATCAAAGCTTCCAGAACGATTGTCTCCCATCATAAAATATTCATCCATTAAAAGAGTACGCTCTAATGAGCCACCCTTTTCATACATAACATATGACTCTTCAAGCTCAATAATATTTTCTCCATCTTTGTCTTTTATTAACACATTACCATCGTTATCTATTAAGACGGTTTCTCCAGGAAGACCAATAACACGCTTTATGAAATATTGTTTTGGGTTTTTAGGATATTTGAAAATTGCTACATCCCCACGTACTGGGTCGTTAAGATGATATGAGAGTTCGTCCACAATGAGGTACTGCTTGTCCTTAAATGTGGGGTCCATAGAAGCGCCAGACACGATGAATGGTTGAGCGATAAAAATACGAATTGGGACAACGATGACGAGCGCTATTAAGAGGAAACGAAAAGTCTCCAACGCCTCTTCACGAAACGAATGACTTTTCTCAACTGCAGGTTCTACAGGAGGAACGGGAGGAGGTGTTGTAAATTCTTCACTCATTTAGTGTCATCATTTTAAAACACAACTGGACTTGATGCAAAGGCGGAATGCGTGGTGTAATGTTTTGGCTTATTAACTCACGCAGGATTTCAGTGTACGATACATACTATATGCAATACTTAATAGTCGGGCTTGGAAATAAAGGAGAGGAGTATTCGAACACGCGTCACAATGTGGGGCGTATGCTCGTGGAAGCATTCCGCAAGAAAAATGATTTTCCAGAGTGGTTTGGTGATAAAGCTTTGAAAGCACGCGTTTCAAAAGGAATGTGGGGAAAAGACAAAGTGGTTCTACTAGAGCCTGACAATTTTATGAATGTCTCTGGCAAGAGCGTCGCGCCTCTCGTAAAAAATGCAAAGGACGCGGAACGTACTATAGTAGTGTATGACGATTTGGATTTGCCACTTGGCGGAATGAAAATATCTTTTAACAGAAGCTCTGGCGGGCACAAAGGGGTGGAGTCTATTATCAATGCGTTGAAGACACGAGAGTTTGCGCGACTTCGCATTGGCATTTGCCCCATGACTCCGAGAGGGAAATTAAAAAAACCAAAAGGCGAAGACGCTTTGCTTGATTTTATTGTTGGACCATTTAAAAAATCAGAACATGATGATTTGAAAAAAACAATAAAAAAAGGCGCCGATGCTCTCGCTCTAATACTTGAAGAAGGTCGTGAGATCGCGGCAGGGAAGGTGAACTAGATTATCCAATAGGCCACACTTAGTGAAATAGCCAATAGGCGTTGACCTGCCAAAATAGGGCCTTCCTGCTATATTTTTACGTGGGAATTAGCACTATTCTCTTTTTGTTTTTTAACGTTATCTAAGGAGGCGCATCATGAAGATCTTTAAAAGTTTATGGTTGTTGTTCTTTGCATTCGCACTTGTAGGGTGCTCTACTGTCAAAGGTGGCGGTGGCGAATCAGCCCCTGTTTCCGGCGCAGCCGTCTACACTGGTGCTGGCCAGAAAACAGCGAGTTCTGGCAGTAGTAACTTCACCGCTGCTCAAAGAACTATGGTCGTCTCGCGATCGAAGAGCAACCAATGAGCCAGCAGACCATGATACTATTTTCCCAATCTGGGATATCGGCATTCTGCCAATGCAACTTGCGCGTCATGTGGCAATGCAGTCTGGTTGTTTCACTTTGATTGACCGTAGCGCATCATTTGCAATGGGCGAGCGCGAAATTAACAGTGAAATGGGCGGTTCCAAAATCAGGAAAACTATTCCTGCGCGTTGGGGGATGAAGGTGGAAGCGCCACAGCCGACAGTATCAACTGACGCTGGTGTGCCGGTGTTGTAGCAGCAGCAAGGTTCATTCCTGGCTTAAGGGGGTCTATTTAGTGTCGCAGCTGGTGCCGTTTGAAGGATCAATGAGTTTCACTGAAGCTCAAGTGATTCTGACAATTGTTGATTTGGAAAACAGCGAGATTATTGCCTCGGTAACAGGTACTGGCAAAAGTTCTGATATCGGCATCGGTGCTGCGTTACTCGGAGCTGGCACGTTTGGTGCTGGCGGTGGCTCCAGTAAGACTCCTGCAATGAAGGTGGTTGCTGCCGGGTTTTTGGACGTATTCAACCAGCTCATTCCGTATATGGACAACATGACTACTGCAACACTTGCCCCTGTCGCTCCTGTGTCAAAAAAACAGAACAGCTTGTCCCAGCAAAAAAGGTTTCATTAAAGAAAAAAACCTAGGACGACATTGCCTCGTCCTCAAAGACCCTCTTAATAAAAGAGGGTCTTTTTTTCTTGCTTCTACTTCGTGTCTCTGATAGTAAGAGAGTATGGGAGTGCGGTGAGTAGAATGATACCAAGTACTAGGAAAAGATTTTGAAACTGCATAAAATGAAGGAGAATATATCCCAAGAGTGGCCCAAGTATCGCAGCTAGTGTACGACTTGTGCGCATAAAGGTGATGAGGTGTGTGTCCCCCGCGTTTACTTGTTTGAAGAAATAACTCTCTGTTGCCACTTCTACCATGCTTGCGCCAGTACGCGTGATAAAAAGGAGCCCTGCCCAGAGCGCTACGCTTGCGGTAGCGACATACGAGATTCCGATTGTTGATAATGACATAATAATAAAACCGAGAGTCAGGATTTCCTTTTCGCCAAGGTGAGTGTCGGCGATTTTACCTAGTATTACTTCAAACAAGACAAATGGCAAAAGCGCGATTGGAGTGATGACGCCTAGGATTACATTCATCGAAATCCCAACATGTTGGTTTAGATAAAGCGGAATGTAGATGACCATCCACGAAAAAAATAGAGCAAGTAAAAAATGCGCGTATATAATAGAGTGGATGTCGTGGCTTTCTGACACTATGCGAAGGGTGTCTTTGAATGAAGGGATAACATATTCGGGATTCACGTAGCTTTTGAAATTTTTACCAATTACACCGAGGCTGAATGCCATAAATATCGCGGCTGCAAGATAAACCTTCCAAAAGTCGTGATCGGTGATCATAAGACCCGCGAGAAACGGAGCGGCAACAAACGCGATGTTGAGCACGGTCATAAATACACCACGAATACCACCTGTTGTTTCATCCACAGAAAATGCTTCCACGAAGCTATCAAAATTTAGAAAAATTACAGACGCGAGAGTCTGGTGGAGAATGAATACAGGAATAATAATTGCTGGAGTGGTGAAAAATGCTAGTACGAGAAGCGCGATAATTTCAAGCGCCATTGCGATGAGCGTGGCGTGGTAGTTCCCAAATCTGCGGAGAATTCGTGGAAATAAAAAAGTTAAAATTGCTGAAAAAACTGCTGCGATAGAAAAGAGGAGACCAATAGTTTTTTCTGTGGAAAGAAATTGGCTGATGAATGATGACTCTATATATATTGGTAACGCCCAGTGAAACGAGTAAAAAAAGCTCGCCAAATAAACGAGAATAAATAGCGGATTTTTTTCAGAGATACGTAGCATAGGTTTTTAGAAGTATACCACAAAACACGCAGTTGTTTCAGACCAACTGCGTGTTTCTAAAATTACACTAAACGCTCAAAATCACCGGAATTACAATCGGTCTCTTTGCGGTCTCTTGGAAGAGTAGGCGAGCGACTGCATCTGTGACATGGTCTTTTACATAGTCAAAGTCTATTTGCTTTGAACCGCCAAGCATATCCTCCACAGTTTTCTTTGTGAGGAAGCGCGCGTTTCTTAGTAGGTCTTGCGACTCGCGTAGGTATACGAATCCTCGCGAAATAACATCAGGAGATTTTGTAACTTTTCCTGTAGATGTATCAAGTGTAACTATGACAACAAAGATACCATCCTGTGAAAGCATTTGGCGATCTCGAAGCACAACCTCCTGCATATTACCGACCGAGAATCCGTCTACAAGCACGAGACCTTTCGGCGCAGTTTCTTTGAGAGAAACGATTTTCTTTCCTTCATCTTGAATTTCAACAATCATGCCATTGTCTGGAATAATGATGTTTTCGTCAGAAAGTCCCGCCTCGCGAGCAATGTCAGCATGACAACGAAGCATGTAGTGGTATCCGTGTACTGGCATAAAAAAACGAGGCTCTAGTTTCTTGTGAATCCAAAGTGTTTCATCGTGATGCGCGTGTCCAGATGAGTGAACTTTTGCATTTTCGTAATGGATAAGATGCGCGCCTTGTCGCGAAAGATTGTCCTTGAGCTTTTGAACACTACGTTCGTTGCCCGGCACAACAGAAGAGGAAAGAAGAATCGTATCACGTTTGTTAATTTTCAAATACTTGTGAGCCTTGTTTGCCGCGCGCATAAGTGACGCAAACTCATCTCCTTGCGCTCCAGTAACAAGAAGTATGATGCGGTCTGGCGGGTACTTTTCCATATCCTCGATAGGAATGAATGTTTCCAAGCTTGCTTTTAGGAGGCCAGACTGTCGCGCGATGTCCACGTTGTTTTTCATACTGCGTCCATCTAGCACGATTTTTTTGCCAAGGACCTCCGCAATGTCAATAATTTTTACTAGGCGCTCAAGGAGCGACGCGAATGTTGCGACAATAATACGTCCTTCTGTGTTGCGAATAATATTCTCAATATTTTTTAGCACTGTGCGCTCTGGAAACGAATATCCAGGTCGTTCCACGTTTGTAGAATCCGCCATAAGGAGAAGTGTGTTCCCGTTTTTTGCGATATTGTCAAATTCGTCCTCCTGTTCCATTGTAGGCACTCCGTCCACATGGTCAAGTTTTAGGTCGCCAGTGTGGACAACGTTACCGTATGGGGTTTCAATTATGACTCCCATTGCGTCGGGTATGGTGTGTGTTACAGCAAAGAAACGAACCTTGAAATCACCCATCGTGATGCGGTCGTTCTTTTCAACTATGTGAAGATCAAGCGGTGGCAGGTGTGAAAATTCCTCCTGCCTTTTTTGGATCATAAGCGCTGTAAGGTTGCGTGTGTATATCGGAGGATTGCCAATTTTACCCATAAGGTATGGTATACCTCCAGTGTGGTCAAGGTGTCCGTGCGTAATCACTGCTGACTTCACCTTGTGTTTTCTGTCCTCAAGATATTTTGTGTTAGCAAGGATGTAGTCGACTCCAGGAGTGTTTTCCTCGCGAAACTGAAGTCCGGCGTCAATAATGACGATTGAATCTTTGTATTCAACCATTGTCATATTGCGACCGATTTCCTCCACGCCCCCAAGCGCTATAATGCGAATATCCCCATCCTTTAATGGTGGAATTACAACATTGTCTTGATCTTTAGAAGGGTACGGAGCCATCATTCTGCGAGAGTCAGCTTTTTCTCTGCTTGTTGAATGTTTGATTCGAGTTGATGTTCTTGTAGCATCGGTTGTGTGTCCGCGTGGTCCTCGAAAACCTCCTCCAATAGCCCTCCCTTTCTGAGGACTCGTTTGTCCTGCATGAGCAGAGCTTTCTTGCGAGTGAGTAGCTGTTGCTCCGCGGTAGTTCCCGCGATTTGCGGAGCGATTTACCGCACTTCGTGGTCCTCGAGCGTTACTGTCTTTGCGTGGAAAGCGACGAGCGCTGTAACCGCCACCCTTGTCGCCACTCTGAGCGCTCCCATCTATCTTCTTGGGTTGTTCATTTGTCATTTTATTTATAAATTAATTAAATTTTTTAATCTGCGAAATTTCTAATGTTTAATTTCAAATTTCTAAATAAGTCCCAAATTGCTAATTTCAAGAATTGAAATTAAGAAATTATTTAAAAATTTTAAATTTTATATTTTCAGATTTTATGAAGAAGGCGCAAATATCCGCCACACGTTATCGGTATTTATATACCATTCATAAATATTTAGGAATCGTTCGGACGGAACCTTGATGTAGCCATGAGAAAGACCACGCACGTTTTTTGGAAACACATATAAGAATTCAGGCGCGTACATAAAGACCGCTGGCACATCCTTCATTATCTCGTCGTTGAAATCGCCGTACAGTTTTTCCCGTTTTATAGGGCTAGTTTCAGCTCTCGCATCGTCCAAGATTTTATCCGCTTTTGTGTTGGCGTAGGATGACACATTGAGGCCTGGATCTAGACGCTGGCTTGAGTGCCAATACGGATATGGGTCACCACCTTGCCCAAGTACTTGCCCAAAAAATAAAGCATCAAACTTACGTGGACGGATAATGGTTTCTTTTAAGTCGCCAGTTGCAAACACTCGCACTGTCACCTGCGCTCCGAGTTCCTCCCAGTAGGATTTGAGTTCGTTTGCCACAGTTTTCAGCTCAAGCGCTTCGGATGTAACTAATTCAAAACGAAGTGATAGAGTTTCTTTTTTGACCTGCTTTGTCCATGTGTTTGTCGTCGATGCAAATTTCCAACCTGCTTTTTCGAGAGTGACGCGCGCCGAGGCGAGATTCTCCTCGCGAGATTTTTCTGTGTCAACTATTTTATATCCGATGGTTCCAGGCGGAAACGGTGAATTAAGTGGTACCCCATATCCCGATAGCGCTTTATCTACAATTTCTTTTTTTGGAACTGCAAGAGCAAGAGCCTTGCGTACCGCAGGATCTACAAAAATTGGCTGTTCATTTTGGTTAAAAAACACAGCTAGTACTCGTGGAAGCGATGTGTGTTCAATACGGAAATCTTCATTTGAAAGTTTATACGCGTTATCTGATGAAATAGAATTGACAGCGCCAACAGAACCAGTTTTTACAGCCTGCACAAGAGCTTCCTCGCTTCTGTAAAACACAAATTTTACTGTGGTTATTGGTGGTTTTCCAAGAGCAAACGCGCTAAATGACTTCAATGTATATGAAACGGGAATCTCATCGCCGTCTTTGGTTACAGTTTCAATACTTTTTAATTTGTATGAACCAGAACCAATCGGCTCACGGTTGTACTTATTTGTATCAAAGCGATTGTAATCAATATTCTTCCAAATATGCTCAGGAAGGATTCCCATAGTAGCGTTTTCCAAAAAAGGCGCATAAGGTTTCTTCAGCGTAAAACGCACAGTCATTTCATCTATTTGTTCGACGTTCACCCCGTCCCAGCTCGCGCGTTTTGGGCTCTTCATCCTGCTATCCTGAGCAGTCCTCACAGTGAATACAATGTCAGAGGCGGTAATTTTTTTACCATCATGCCACTCAAGGTCTGGTTTTAGAATGAATGTATATGAAAGACCGTCTGTAGATACATCATAACTTTCCGCGAGGTCTGGAATGAACCCATTTTTGCCATCTGCTCGCAAAAGTCCAGAATAAATGAGAGCAGTCAGATCGCGATCCGCATCGGTTCCGATCTCAGAAGTTGCTAGGAGTGGATTAATATGAGCAGGTGTATTTAATACCCCTTCTACAAGCGTACCACCCTCTGCTGGAATCTTTGTCGTAAAGGAATAATTAACTCCAATTAAAAGAACTATAGTTGTTCCAACAAGTACGCCCATTGCAGTAAAGAAAATCTGATTTTCGCGTTCAGAAAAAGATTTTAGAGCAAGAGCAAAACGCCCTTCAAGAGGAAAGGTGAAACGCGAATTCATTTTTTTAGAAAGATGTGAAAGAAATTGCTTCACGACAAATTTGTTGAATGTACTGCGAGGCTACTACTTATCCCTTGATAACAAGCATTACGGATGCCGAAAGCGCAAATAAAATTGCAACGATGATTGAGGTGTAAAAAAGCACCTTCTCCATTCCTCTTCTCGTGTAACGAATAGAATCGTCACTGCCGCCAAAAGCGCCACCAACACCTGCTCCAGTTTGCTGTAGCAGAATCGCCGCAACGAGAATGATAGAGAGGATAATCTGCAACCAAGGCAGAACCGTAACCAGAAATTCCATATTACGCAATATAGCAGAAAAAGAAAAATTATGCAACAGCTTTGCTTGGAACCCAGCACACTTGATTTTTTGTGAGCCATTTGGTAGAGTATTAAAACTATGGTAGTACGAATGAGACACACCCGAGCGCATACGGCAAACCGCCGTTCTCACCACTCTTTGGAAGGAGCACGACTTTCAAAGTGCTTAAAGTGCTCGGCCTTGCATATGCGCCACCAGGTTTGCACAGCTTGTGGCACATACCGCGGAAAAGCAGTCCTAAAGGTGACAAAAACTCTAGCGAAGTCAGAGAAGCGTGTGAATGCAAAATCAAGAGCGACAAAGTAAAGAAAAGTTTAACAACTTTTCTTTTTCTTTTTGTCTCAATGTGTATAATATAATAGAAGCACTTTTCAATTTTTATGGCAAACAGGCACCTTTCACGAAGTATAGTTATGCAGGTCCTCTACGAATGGGATTTTCGTGGAGGAGATTTAACAGACCTTGAGATAGAGCAAGCACTCGTGCGCAACGCAGAAGAGTTTGCCACTGGCGTGAACGACATCTCGTTTATGCGAAAGCTTCTTCTTGGTATTCTCAACAAACAGAAAAAGATAGACGACATTATAGAAAAAGCTGCGCCTGATTGGCCAATAGAAAAAATTGCGCTCGTTGATAGAAATATTTTGCGCATTGGACTTTACGAACTTCTCTTTGAAGACCGCGCGCAAGTGCCAGCTAAGGTTGCCATCAACGAAGCGATTGAACTCGCAAAAACATATGGAGGTGAGACGAGTGGGAAGTTTATAAACGGCGTGCTCGGCGCAGTGTACAAGGAGCTCGGCGAGCCCGGCAAAGACGAGACAAGCAAGAAAAAAGTTCCTCCTACGCCAGTTGACCCAAAGACACTTCCTTTGGACAAGCTTGGAGGCGCGGTGGTCTATGCGAGCGATGGCGAGGAGGTGTATCTCGGACTCGTGCATGACATTTTTGGACATTGGACGCTTTCAAAAGGGCACTACAAGGAAGGCGAGGATGACATGACGGCCATTACTCGCATAGTTATGGAGGAAATCGGTCTCCCGATAGTTCCTGGAGAAGTATTGGGCGAGAATGAATATGTTGCATCGCACCCAGAAAAAGGCAAGATGCGAAAGCATGTGAGCTACTTTCTTTGCGAGGCGCCATATCAGGAAATATCCCTTCAGAAAAAAGGCGGCCTTGATGACGCGCAGTGGTTTAGGCTCGCGGATATCATTGATCTAAATATGTATGACGATATGTTGCCAGTAATTACGAAGGCGGTGAATATACTTTTAAAGAAATAAATTAAATAATAAGCAACGTGGTCTTAGTTGATTATTACCCCAGTTAAATCCTGCAGAGCAGGGGTTTCTAAAGAAATCATTTAACGGGGTCCATAATTTTCTAATCTCGCTTCGCTCAATAACAAAATTATGGAAAAGTTTGCAGAATTCGAAAATAAAATTGGCGTTCATTTCAAAGACCGTGCGGTTCTTCGCGAGGCTTTTACACATCGCTCGTATATAAACGAAACTCGCGAGCGCGGACTTGACCACAATGAACGTCTTGAGTTTCTTGGCGACGCGGTAGTGGAGCTAGTAGTTACGAATTTTCTATACAAAAAATATCCACAAGCAAACGAGGGCGAGCTCACGAGCTACCGCGCGGCTCTTGTAAATGCGGTGACACTCGGCAATCTTGCTATAGATATGGGCATGGAGGAGTATCTCCTTCTTTCAAAAGGCGAAGCAAAAGACAAAGGCACAAAAGCGCGCCAGATTATTCTTGCGAATGCGTTTGAGGCGCTTGTCGGCGCTATTTACCTTGGCATTGGTTACGAAACAGCAGAACAATTTTTAAAAAATCATCTCCTTGTAAAAACAGAAGAGATTGTGAAGAAAGAACTCTGGCGCGACGCAAAAAGTTTTTTCCAGGAGGAGGCGCAAGAGCATGTTGGTATTACCCCTGCATATCGTGTTATCAGCGAAGTTGGCCCAGACCACGACAAGGATTTTAATGTTGGAGTATATCTAAACGACGAGCTAGTTGGTCAAGGTATAGGAAAATCAAAACAAGACGCCGAGCAAGGCGCCGCAGCGGATGGTTTGAAAAACAAGGGGTGGGCTAAATAATTTTGCTGGTGTTTTTTGCAAAATTATCGCCCGAGCATTTGTACTCAAATGTTTTAGAAGGAAATAATTCAGAAAGTATAAAGTTTCAAAGTTAAAAATAGGTGCAGTGGTAAGCCTTAAGTATTTTGCCATGCATCTTGTGTTGCGTACTTATATAAAGAAAATATCATAAGCGTCTGAAAAAATATTTTTTACCTTTATTGTCTTAATATCATTCACAACGTTTATTGTTTCCGCAGATGACGGACCTGGGTCAACTTCTTGTATTAACTCCGCTGAAGGAGCTAGTGAAACATGCAAAGTTGTCTCAATTTCAAATGTTGTCTCAATGGACACGTTATTACAAAATGATTACTTACTAGGAACACACTCTAGTATTGAGATTAGTAGGTTTAATGATAATCCGTATATTCCAGGTCAACGAACTGAGTATTCTAAATATTCTAAACAAATTAATTCTATAAATAAACAGACACAAGATATTAGCTGGTACGATGTAACTATTCTATCAGAACCTCAGGACTTCAGTAATCTTGTTATTCTTGATAAGGAATATTTTTTATCTAAATTATCTGAAGCATTCAAAAAGGAGGCCTATCTTTTTCAGAAAATAGTATCCCTAAAGGTATAAGCATATATGTATTAAATTCGAAAGAGTTGCTGTTAAACCATAAGGATATTGAATTCTATTTTAAATCACATTTTGGCACAAGTGTGCCAAAAATGAATTCAGTTATTTTTAATAAAGATGGATATTTCACGCATACTATATTTTCAATTGACGACATAGATTACGGAAAACATATATATGCAACAAAAGGAGGAATTATAGAGACGGAATACATTGATGTTGATAAAGGTGGGATCTTGACTGATTCAGATTTACAAATTGGAAGTGTTATGACGAAGCATGATGAGGTAACTGTTGTGCCACTCACGAGCCCCCTTAAATCAGCAAAAAACTACTGGATGTTTACCAAGAAAAACGGCAAGCTTATTCTCGCGTGGCAGAAAAGCGAGTATGTTTTGGATGATGGGAAGCTAAAAGTCATCACCAATACTGACAAAAATGTGAGCGCGTCTCTTTTGTTTAGTGATTCTTTTGACACAACACCTTTGGTTTCTTCGTCAACAACAATGGATTTTCCTACAGAAACACAGACTGAGAAAAAAGTAGGGTTTTTCGCAAGACTCCTTAATCTTATTTCATCTTGGTTTAAATAGTAAAAGATGCTTACGTACGTTCATCAGTTTATAGGCGCCCTGACGTTCTCTGTTTTTGTTGAAAGTATAGTCGTGGTGTTTCTCTGCGTTTTTTTAAAAAAAGATAAGAGACTATCTCTTCTGGCAGTATTGGGGACACTCCTCACAATTCCTTATGTTTGGTTTGTTTTCCCGACATTGTTTTGGTATTCAGCAAGCTTAGCTCTTTATCTCGGAGAAGGATCATATTTTTTATTTGAGGCGATGCTCTATAAAATATTAGGAAAATTTAACTGGAAGCAGGCTTTATTCTTTTCATTTTTAGCAACACTCGCGTCATATTTCCTTGGCAGGAGTTTTTAAGAACAAAATTGTGATACTTCACGTGTTTATTTTATAGACTTTATAAACTCGTTTTGTGTGCTAAACTGTACAACAAATGCGCGTAAAAAGTTTGGAAATTTCTGGGTTTAAATCATTCGCTAAAAAAAGCGTTTTTGACTTTGGGGCGTCTATCTCGGCTATTGTGGGACCAAACGGCTCCGGCAAGTCCAACGTTGCCGAGGCGCTTCGCTTTGTGCTCGGAGAGCAGTCGCTCAAGAGTATGCGTGGCAAGCGTACAGAGGACCTCATCTTCAATGGCTCAAAATCTGCCGAGCGTCAGAACCGCGCGAAGGTAACGATTAATTTTGATAATAAAGACCGCACGTTTCCGGTGGACTTTAATGAAGTGTCTATTGCGCGCGAGATTTACCGCGATGCCTCAAGTGAATATTTTTTGAATGGTTCACCTGTGAGATTAAAGGATGTCATTGAGCTCCTTGCATCAGTACACATTGGCGCGTCTGGGCACCACATTATTTCACAAGGTGAAGCGGACCGCATTTTGAATTCGTCAGCAAAGGATCGTCGCGCGATGATAGAAGATGCTCTCGGTCTCAAGATTTATCACTGGAAGATTATTGAAAGTGAAAAGAAACTTTTAAAGACAGAAGAGAATATGCGCAAGAGCGAGTCACTCCGTCGTGAGATTGCTCCGCATATTAAATTTTTAAAGAAGCAGGTTGAGAAAGTAGAGCAGGCGCGAGCCCTCCGTGACGAGCTTGCCAATATGTACGGCGACTATTTGGTTCGCGAGGAAACATATATCAAGCATACGCGTGAGAAACTGCACGGCGAAAAGGAAACCCTTGAGAGAGAACTTCATGAGGCAAACGAAGCGCTTGCCCATGCAGATAGTTTGCGTGGTATGCATACGAAAGACAGTGCAGAAGTGGCTGAGCTCGTGAGCGTGCGCGCGGAGATGGGTGCCGTGCGTCGCGAGCGTGATGACCTAGGACGAAAGATTGGACGGTTTGATGGGATGATTGAGCTTGAAGAGCGCCGAATAAATGCGCCCGAGGAGACTCATGAAAAAACAGTGAATGCGGAAGAGGCAGAAAATCTCGCGCAAAATCTTTATGACGAACTCGGCTACGCAGAATCTAGCGAGGACTATTTATATATAAAAGGTGTCGTGTCTGCTACGCGGAATAAGGTAGGCTCATTTTTGGAGCATATTCGCGGGAATGGTGGACAGAAGGGTCCAAGCGATGCAGCGTTAAAGGCGTTAGAGGATCTCCACGTTGAACACAAGAGATTATTGTCAGTTCAGCAGAATCTTGAGGATGTTATTTTTGGGTTTGAAACAAGGATACACGAGCTTGAGAGAATTCTTGAAACAAAACGAGCAGAGATTACAGACGCCGAGCGCGCATCTTTTGAGTTTCGCGCGAAAAAGCAAGAACTCACTTTGCGGCTTAGTATTGTGCGTGAACATATCGAAAACTTCGCACGCGATGAAGTTTCCTTTCGTGAGGAACTTCGCGAGGGCGGAATTCTCGTGGGGCGTTCTATTCTTGATTACACAAATAACCTTGTAGATGTTGAGCAGGCGCTCGCGGAGCCACGAGCGGAACAGGAAGCCCGCAGGAAAAAGATAGAGCGCACAAAAATCCGCCTTGAGGATATTATGGGTGGGGGCTCGGGCGAGGATATTATGCGCGAATACGAGGAAGCTGTTTCTCGTGATGAATTTCTTGAAAATGAGCTTCTAGATTTGAAAACGAGCGCGGAGTCGCTCCGCGACCTCATGCGTGGTCTTGAAGAGGAGCTCGGCACGCAGTTCAAGGACGGTATCAAGAAAATCAACAAGCAGTTTGGTGAATTTTTCGCGCTTATGTTTGGTGGTGGCACTGCGTCGCTTGAAGTCGCTATAGAGAAAAAGAAAAAGCTTTCCGATACGGAAATTATCGAAAACCCCGATGAACTCGAGGAAGAGGAAGCGGAGGAGGGGATTGAGGTGGCGATTTCTTTGCCTCATAAAAAAATTCGCGGACTGCAAATGCTTTCTGGTGGAGAGCGAGCGCTTACGTCCATTGCGCTTATCTTTGCGGTGTCTCAGGTGAACCCACCGCCTTTTTTGGTTCTAGACGAAACAGACGCAGCGTTAGATGAAGCGAACTCAAAGAAATACGGAGACATGGTGGCGACCCTCGCAAAATATTCTCAACTTATTGTTATTACTCACAATCGCGAGACGATGTCGCGCGCGGGTATTATCTATGGCGTAACCATGGGTTCCGACGCTATCTCAAAACTCCTCTCTATTAAATTTGAGGAGGCAGAGCAACTTGCAAAATAGTTGGAATTGTGGTATACTATACAAAGATTGAATCATTAATTAAATAGGAGGATATTTTGAAAAATAGAATCAAATTTGGCCTTGTTTCAAAAAGTGGGAAAATTGCATGGAAGGAAGAAAAGACCTCTTTGAGGCAAAAGTCGCGCGATTTGCCTCTTTATGAAGCAATGCAAATTGTTGTTCTTTTTATCACAATTCTGGCATTCATTGCTGCAGCAGTCTATTATTGGATGGAAGATTGGCGTGTTGCTGCGAAGGCATGGATGCTCGTATTTTTTTGTATGTATTTAGTTTGGATTCTTGAGAGGCGAAAGCGTTTAGAGTCTGATTATATACGAGCAAATTTATCATGATCAAAGCCCGCGACACAAAGTGTCGCGGGCTTTAAACTTACTATTTCACCAATTCGTAATCAATACTTTTTTTCTCAAGGTCAACCGCTTTTACGCGGAATTTCAATTTGTCGCCGAGAGTAAACTTTTCATGCGACTGTTTTCCAATGATGCGATATTTGTCGCGTTCAAAAATATAGTAGTCGTTGCCGAGGTCTGAAATACGAATAAGACCTTCGCATTTTGTTTCTTCTTCTTCTACAAACACGCCCCACTCCGCAACGCCGGAAATGATGCCGTTGAACTCTTTTCCAACGCGCTCGCTCATGTATTCTGCTTGCTTGAACTTTATAGACGCGCGCTCTGCATCTGCTGCTAGTTTTTCCATTTCGGAGGAGTGCGTCGCAAGAGAACGATACTCATTCATCTCCTCATTTGTCACCTTTTCGTTTGAGAGGAAGTGCGCAAGGATGCGATGCACCATCACGTCTGGATAACGGCGAATAGGGGAGGTGAAGTGCGTGTAGTGCTCGTACGCGAGCCCGTAGTGCCCGATGTTTCGCGTGGAGTATATAGCTTTTGCCATTGTGCGAACAGTTGCTGTGTTTAGCATTGTCTCCTCTGGTTTGCCTTTAATTTGCTCTAGAAATTTATTGATGTCGGTTGAAGAAACACGCCCTTCTTTCAAAGGAAGCTTGTATCCGAGCCCTGCGACAAATTTTGCGAGCTCTGCGAGACGTTCTGGTTTTGGTTCGTCGTGCACGCGGTACACAAATAGATCTCCCTCGTGCTCGGGATGTGCTGTTTTCCCTTGCACGTTACCAAGTTTAGAAGAAACAAACTCCGCAACTTTTTTATTTGCGAGCAACATAAACATTTCCACGAGTTTGTTAGTATCTTGAAACTTTTTTGTGTACACGCGGACCGGCTTTTTGTTTGCGTCAAGTTCAAAACGCACCTCATCGTGTTCAAAGGAAATCGCGCCCTCTTCTTTGTCTTGCTTCGCGAGCTTCTTGGCGATTGTGTTTAATGTGTGAATCTCGTCATAAAAGAGTCCTTTGCCGTTATCCAATACCTCTTGCGCATTCTCGTATGTAAAGCGCTTCGCGGAGTTAATAATTCCTCGTCCAAACCATGAATCTTTTACCACAACTTTTGAGTTTGGATTAGTATCGGTATCTGGAGAGAATGTGAATACAGCGGAAAAAACAAGTTTGTCCTCTTTTTCGTTTAGTGAGCAAATGTCGTTGGAAAGAACTTCTGGAAACATTGGGATCACACGGTCTACAAGGTAGATAGATGTAGCGCGCACGCGAGCTTCCTCATCAATAGCGCTATGCGGTTTTACATATGCTGAAACGTCTGCAATATGCACACCGATTTCAATCTCGCCGCTTGGGAGCGTTTGAATTGAAATAGCGTCGTCAAAATCCTTTGCGTCTGCGGGGTCAATGGTAAATGTGGTTACACTGCGAAAATCTCGTCGTTTTTTTATTTCTTTAGAAATAAACTCGGACGCGGATTTTTTAAGAGCATCCGCTTCGCGATGGATTTTTTCTGGAAGCTCCATTTGGAGACCTTTATCAAGGACGATGGCGCGGATTTCTGTTTCATTGTCGCCGGCGTCACCTAGAATTTCAATAATCTCAGCCGTCGGGCTTTTCTTTGGATCAGTCCAGTCTATAAGTCGCACGAGCGCTTTTTTCCCACGAAGTTTTTGGTTATGAGGCACAGCCTGCCATCGCCTATCTGCTCCGCTTGGGTTCGACGAAGCAGTGGCGGGCATAATAGGATTGGGAATAAGGAAATCCACGTAGATGCGCGTGTCCTGTGGAATTAGAAAGGTTACGCCATTTTCATCCTCTACTGTGCCGACGAATGTGATTTTGTTGCGCGCGAGAATTTCCACAACCTCACCAGTCTGTTGCATGTCACTTATCTTGGCGTTAAGCCTGACTTTCACTCGGTCGCGAGGAAGGGCGGTGTTGAGAAATCCAGCCTCCACTTTGATATCATTCTCGCGCGGGCTGTCTTCGCCTACAGAAACAAAGCCAAAGCCCTTGGCTGTAGTTGTAATAACTCCCTCAACAAAATTTCCTACATCTGGTTTTTTAGTAGTCATATTGTTCATTAAGATAGCATACAAGGGGAACAATTGACAGGTGACATTTGGGACAATTTACCACTTAAATTCAATAATTCTTTAGCAATTCTTTTAAAGAATTTGTGGTATAGTGAAGTTAGGTACATCGTTAACGTTCAAAGGAGATAAAAATGAAAGTGATTTCGACAAACCCAGATGGTAGCGCCATGGCTGAGTTTGAGAATTTGGTTCAACACTCCAAGGTAATTGGTGTGACGGAGCCAATCCGCGCGGTTGTTGCGATTTCTGAGATCCCAGAACTTATACGAATCGGGCAAAATGGCCACCGTGGAGCACAGCGGTTCGAATCTATGTTCGCGCAAGTACTACAATGATACGGCGTTCATTTTAAAAAGGTCCGTTTGAACCCTTTTGTTTTATATAGTCAAATGTCAGTTGTTAGTTGTGAAGCCCCGAAACAGTCAAGAGCTTGACTGTTTCGGGGCTTTTTGATAGGATGCTCTTCATGTTAGCAATTCGACTACAACGCGTTGGTCGCAAGAATGACCCGTCATTCCGTGTCATCGTCGCAGATTCAAAGCTCAAACCAAAGACCGGAAACGTTATTGAGGTTCTTGGTTCGTACAATGCGCGCATGGGTAAACCTATTATTAATCTTGACCGCGCAAAGCACTGGATGTCAGTAGGCGCAAAAGCGTCAGGCACTGTGCACAACCTTCTCGTTGATCTAAAAGCAGTTTCAGGGAAGAAGATCAATGTTCTTGGCAAGAAGACCCCTATTGTAAAGGAGGTTCCTAAAGAGGAAGTAAAGGCGCCTGTAGTAGCAGAAACTACAGTTGTCGCGGAGGTAGCAGAAGAGGTTGTCGCGGGAACAGTTGCAGAAGCACCAGTAGAAACTCTAAAGGCTGAGTAATCTAAATATTTTAAAAATTCCACACAGAAATGTGTGGAATTTTTTTCTACCAACTATGTCCGTATCCTATACTATAGTATAGGATACGGACATAGTTGGTAGAGCCATAGATATTTTATTGAAACTATTTGTCAACACATGGTATAATCAAACATAGCATTGGATATTGAGTGCTTAAAGCAACATGCGACGTGTTCCATTCTAAATTCAATATTCAATATTCTACTCAAATGGCATTTTCTTTATTAAACAATTTTAAATTTACGTACAAGAGTCTTCGACCAAGGCGTGAACCCAGCTGGTTCGAGAACGAATCCCTAACGCTTATTGTTGATATTGGTTCGGCGAGTGTTGGCGCATCTCTTGTAATCTTTGGAAAAGGTCAACCGCCTAAAATTATTGCGAGTATTCGCGAAAATATTTCATTTCAAGAAGTTATTTCTTCTACACAATTTCTCCACGCGATGAATCAAGCGTTGGAGAAAGTTTTGAAGGCATTACAGGGCAAAACCAAAACAACGGTGGTACCAAAACATTTTTTTTGCACACTGTCATCGCCGTGGTTTATTTTAAAAACGCGCAAGTTAAGCATTAGCAAAAATGAAGAATTCGAGGTTACCGAGCGCACAATTGAAAAATTTGTTGACGATGAAATTACTAAACTAACAGAGGAACTAAAAGACATACTCCCTCCACAAGATATAAGAATTATTGAAAAGAAAATTATTCATATAAAGTTGAATGGATATGAGATCAAAAATCCATACAAGCAAAAAACATCCCAACTACAGATGGCTATTATTGTTGGAATTTCCTCGATGAAGGTAGTTCAGAGCATTGAGCGAAAAATAAATAATTTTTTTCACGCAAAATCTGTGCATTTTGGAGCGTTTCCAGTGGCTGCGTTTAGCGCAATACGAGATATTTTCCCAACTGAAAAAAACTTTCTTTTTCTTGATATTACTGGTGAGGCGACAGATGTGTCGCTTATAGATGACGACCTTCTCACTATGACAGTATCGTTCCCACGAGGGAAGAATTTCTTTATTCGTGAGATTTCCACGCGATTCCGCACAGTACATGAGGAAGCAACAACACTATTTTCTATGTTTCTTCGCAATGAGTTAGAAGCATCAAAGCACAACGAGATATTAGGTATTGTTGAGCACACTGGAAATGGGTGGCTTACTCGTTTTGAAAAAGTGATCAAAACTCTATCCGAAAACGGGACCCTACCGCTTAAAATATTTTTTACCGCTGACACAGACATCACACCACTTTTTTTAAACATAATTTCAAAAGCAAAATCAGAGCTTTTGATGGACGCTGTGTTTGATGTACAATATTTAGATCAGCATATTGTATCTATGTTTGTAACTTTTGAAACAGAAGTTATGCGAGATCCGTTTATTGTTGTAGAAACGCTCTTTGCCGAAAAGTTAATTGACCAACACTCATAATATGAACGATATTATTCGGAAAAAAATGAACGATGTAATTGTTCCTGCAGCTAAGCCGCGAATAAGCTTATTCGAGGACGACGTGATTCGTCGTCCTGTTATTGTTCCAGAAACACATATCGATATTACTCCAACAATAGACGACGAGGCTGATCGTATTGAGAGCAACCCATTTTTTAAAAAATATAAAAACGATACGGTAAAAGATAGACCAAAAGGTTCTGGATTGCGTGGAATACTTTGGTCTCTACTCTTTGCTCTATTTTTGGCTAGCGGTTTTGTTGTTCTGAATTATTTTGCGTCAGCGACTATTGAGATGGTTCCAGTTACTCGCAACATAACGCTAAATAAAAATCTTGTTGCTTTAAATAATTCTGAAAGTGGTGAGCTTGTTTTCCACATTGTTCCTCTTAATGAAAAAAAATCCAAGGATGTTTCAGCTACGATAGAAAAAAAGATACAAGTAAAGGCATCAGGGAAAGTCATGATTTATAACTCTTATAGTTCTGTAGCTCAGCGCCTTATACCAAATACACGTTTTGAAGACGAAAAAACCCATAAAATTTACCGAATCAATACTCCCATCGTTGTGCCAGGAACGATGATTGTAAATGGGGAAACCGTGCCGGGTTCTATTGAGGCTACAGTCTACGCTGATGCCGCAGGAGAGGAATATAATATTGGGCTTGTTGATAAGTTTACCATTCCTGGATTCAAAGGTGACCCTAGGTACTCAAAGTTTTATGCAGTCTCAAAACCAGAGCTACCAATCGATCATGGTTTTTCTGGCACTGTGAAAGTTCCTTCAGATGAGGCAATCAAATCAGCTCAGGAAGAACTCAAGGAGGATTTGAAAAAAATCGCAGTAGAAAAAGCGCGAGCTCAGATTCCTGTAGACGCTACTTTTTTCCCAGGTAGTATGGTATTTAGGTTTGAAGAAGTGCCAAATGATCCCACAGCTATAGATACACCTAGTGTTTCAATGCGAGCGATTGTTTATGTCTTCTTTTTTGACACAGTGAGTCTGACTGAAAAACTTGCATTTGCAACGCTTCCTGATGACAATAATAATCCGTTTATCATTTCTAATATGTCCAGTCTTGAGTTTAGGTTAAATGATGAGGACAAAAATATTGTGCCATCCGATCTTTCAAGAATTCGTTTTGAAATTACAGGCACAGCAGAATTTGTAGGACAAATTGACACAAAAAGTGTGCAAAACGCCCTCGCTGGTAAAAGTAAAAAAGATTTCGAAGAAATAATTAAGAAACAAGGCAATATCAAAGATGTAAATATGGTGCTTCGCCCAATGTGGAAGACAACATTTCCAGTTGATCCTACAAAAATTACTATAAAAATAGTTACAAAATAGATTAAGATATTGACGACTATTAGAACTTTTGGTAATATACGTATTCACATATGGTTGAAAAAGAAATTGAGGAAATAACACAAGGAGAGGTTACAGAGGCGCTTCCGAGCACCATGTTTCGTGTAGAATTTCTAGACGGGAAAATCATTATTTGTTACCTTGCTGGGAAAATGCGTCTGCACCGCATAAAGGTTCTCATCGGGGATAAAGTAATGGTGAAACTTGACCCTTACGGGGGAAAGGGCAGGATAATCAAGCGATTGTAGGGGGATATTTGACAGGTATCACCTGTTAAATATCTACTTGGCTGAATCATATGCGCCAATTGCAAGGGCTTGCTTTGCAAGCCCTTGCAATTATATTCTAAATGAGATATAGTGGCCTCACTGTTTCAATTTCGGCAATATTGCCGGAGTCAGTTTAATTTTAGTATGAAAGTACGAGCATCAGTAAAAAAAATCTGCGTTAAATGCAAGACGGTCAAGCGCGGAGACCGTATTCGTGTTATTTGCGAAAACCCTCGTCATAAACAGCGTCAGGGCTAAGGGCAGAATTTAGAATAATAAAGATACCTACATATGCGAATCCTAGGAGTTACAATACCAGATGAAAAAAGATTGGAGATAAGCCTCACTTCTGTGTACGGCATCGGCCGTTCGCGCGCAAAGGAGCTCCTTGACTCTATAAAAATAGATCACGGAAAGCGTGCAAAGGATCTCACCACAGACGACGAAGCAAAAATACGTAAGGTAATAGAAGGGCTCACATTAGAAGGAGACCTCAAGCGCGAAATTTCCAACAACGTAAAACGTTTGAAAGAAATTAAGGCTCACCGAGGAATACGTCACGCAAGAAAGCTTCCTGTCCGCGGTCAGCGCACAAAGACAAACTCGCGAACAGTTCGCGGGAACAAACGCACAACGATGGGTTCAGGACGACGCAAGGCTGACAAGAAGTAAAATAACATGGGCAAAAAAAGAATTATCAAAAAAGAAGGACAGAGTGTTGACCAGGGATTGGTATCCCGCGCGCTTTCCCGTGGCGCAAAAAAGAAACACATTGAAGGAACTCTTTATGTGCAGTCTACATACAACAACACAAAGGTTCTCATTGCTGACAAGGCTGGCAATGCACTCATTTGGTCTTCATCCGGTTCTTTAGGCTTCAAGGGTGCAAAAAAGGGAACTCCGTTTGCTGCAGCAAAAGTTGGCGAGCTTGTTGGCGAAAAGGCTGCAATGATCGGGATGAAGTCGGTTGACGTGATTGTAAAAGGTGTTGGGGCAGGACGCGAGAGTTCAATCCGCGCCGTGAACTCAAAAGGAATTGATATATCGTCAATTCGCGACGTAACACCTGTTCCTCACAACGGACCAAAGCCAAAGAAGCCACGCAGAATTTAGAAAATTAAAGAGCGAAGCGATTATAATTTTGGAGATTTTTAACTTCGTTCACTAACAAAAACTAACCATTATGAGCAGAGTTACATGTAAAATTTGTCGTCGTCTCGGTGAGACAATTTGCGGACGTGAGAAGTGCGCGTTTAAGAAGCGTCCGTACCCACCTGGAAAGTTGATTTCTGAAAAGAAGCATCGTTCAACAGTGACCGACTACGGACGTCAGCTTCGTGAGAAGCAAAAGGTTCGCCACACATATGGTGTAAGCGAAACGCAGTTTTCAAATTATGTTAAAGAAGCATCGGCTAAACGAGGAGTCAACCCAGCAGAGCACCTTTATGAGTCCCTTGAATCGCGTTTGGATAACGCAGTATTCCGCGCAGGTTTTGTATCTTCGCGCTCGCTTTCGCGCCAGATTGTGTCTCATGGACACATTATGGTAAACGGACGTCGCTCAAATATTGCGTCACGCCGAATGAAAGTAGGAGATGTTATTGCAATCCGCCCAGGGAGTATGAGCACAAAACTTTTTGAGGGATTGGCTGAACGTTTGAAAACAATCACCGTGCCAACATGGTTCAAGCTAGATACTGATAATCTCGTTGCAACATTCAATGGTAAGCCAAAGCCGGGACAAGCCGAGATGTCATTTAATCTCACCTCGGTTATTGAGTTTTATAGCCGTTAATTCGCATCCCGTTTGCATTTATTAAAAATTTAAGGTATAGTTTCATCTCTAATTTACACCAAACACTATAATGCTCGACTACAACATCACATTGCCATCGAAGCCTAAAGTTCTCGCAGAGGACGGTTTTAAGGGAAGTTACGAAATTGAGGGCCTTTACCCTGGATACGGTCACACGCTTGGCAACTCGCTTCGCCGTATCATTTTGTCATCGCTTTTGGGTGCCGCAATCACATCAGTAAAAATTGATGGAGTTTCACACGAGTTTTCTACAATAGAGGGAGTTAAGGAGGATGTTATTACTATTCTCCTCAATTTGAAAAAAGCTCGCTTTAAACTTTCCACAATGGAGTCGCAAACAGTGACACTTTCTGTAAAAGGCTCAAAGGATGTAACTGCTGGAGATATTAAACTCGCTGGTCAGGTGGAGGTTTTGAACCCAGAGCAACATATCGCTACACTAACCGATAAAAATGCTTCTCTCAATATTGAAATTGTTGTAGCGAAAGGCTTTGGCTATGTTTCAAAAGAAGTTCACCAGAAGGGAAAAGTGGATATCGGCACAATCGCGCTTGATGCAATCTTTACACCAATTCGTCGTGTGAACTACGAGGTGGACAATATGCGCGTTGGCGACCGCACAGATTTCAACCGTTTGCGCATCACAGTAGAAACAGACGGCACCATTACTCCTCGTCGAGCACTTGAGGCGTCTATTGAAATTATGGTAAACCAACTCAAGTCTGTTATTGGTTTTGTAGAGAAGGCAGAGGTCGAGACAGAAGAAACTTTGTCAAAAAGGGAGGAGAAAGCTCCTAGGAATGACCTCGCGGACAACGACTTTTTGAAGACTCGCGTGGAAAACCTTGACTTTTCAACTCGCACAAACAACGCGCTTTCAAACGCAAACATTCGCACCATCGGAGGACTCACTCGCAAGACTGAGGAAGACCTTTTGGAAATTGACGGTCTTGGCGACAAGGGGATTCAGGAGATCAAGCGCGCCCTTTCGGCTCACGACATCACACTCAAGGTATAATTAATTTGAGCGGAACACTACTACTATGAAACATCACAAGTCAATCAGAAAATTTGGACGGGATCACGCAGGACGCATCGCGCTCCTTCGCTCGCTCGCTCTTTCTCTAATTAAATCTGAACATATTGAAACTACCGAAGCTCGCGCAAAGGAGCTACGTCCTTTTGTTGAGAAGCTTGTGACTCGCGGTGGTAATGGAGATGTTGCCTCACGTCGCCTTATCATTTCACGCCTTGGAGGTGTGTCTGGAGAAGAAGGCGCAAAGAAACTCATTGATGAAATTGCTCCTCGTTACAAGGAGCGCTCCGGCGGATACACTCGTATTTTGAAACTCCCACGTCGTGGTGGAGACGCTTCAAAAATGGCAGTTATTGAGTTCGTTTAGAAAATTAATGGAGTAGGACGACTATAATTTTCAAACCCAGTTAAATGATTTCAAATTAGTAATATGACACAGTTTATGCTAAAATCACAAAACACTAATAATTCCATCTGTAGGTTTTTAACAGGGAATTTGAAATCGCGATTTGCAAAATCGCATTTAACCGGGTGGAGATTTTCAAAATCTCTCTTCGATCGCTAAGAAAATCAACCATGACATACAAAATTGACGCAAAAGGAAAATCCGTAGGACGCGTTGCAACCGAGGCAGCGAGCGTTCTTATGGGTAAAAACTCAGTTGCTTTTCAGAAACACCTCGTGGCTCCTGTTGAGGTAGTTATTGAAAATGCATCAAAGGCAACCATCGCTCCATCAAAAATGGGAGAAGTGCATGCAAAACTTTTTTCTGGCTACCCAGGCGGTCTCAAGGAGCGCACAATTGGTTACACTATTGAGAAAAAAGGTTACTCAGAGGTTTTCCTACGCGCAATTTCACGTATGATCCCTCGTAACCGTTTGCACAAGTCGCGCATGAAGAATTTAAAAATTACAGAATAATATGACGACCAAAGATACTACAATAGAAAAAGAAGTAAAGACTGAGAAGGGGGCAAAGGTGGCTCGCCCCTCCGTTGCCAAGGCAGTTGTTGGCAAGTACATTGAGGCTGTTGGTCGTCGCAAGACTTCAACTGCTCGCGTTCGCATCACAGAGGGTTCAAAAGAATCTTTGGTAATTAACGACAAAGATGTTAAAACATATTTTCCCACACTTGAGCTTCAGAAAATCGTTTCAGAGGCGATTGAGAAATCAAAAGTTGCAGGAAAGTTTGCTGTATCTGTAAGGGTTGTCGGTGGAGGAATTCACTCACAGGCAGAAGCTCTTCGTCACGGACTTTCACGAGCATTAGTTACTTTTGACGAGGAGACTCGCAAGCGTTTAAAGAAGCTTGGTTTTTTAAAGCGTGACCCACGTATGAAAGAGCGTCGTAAGTTTGGACTTAAGAAGGCGCGCAAGGCCCCTCAGTGGTCTAAGCGTTAATCTCGAGCGACTACTTCGTTACGAAAAAAGCGCCCTTGGTCGGAGTACTATATGTACGTCTCCATCGATTGTTCTTCCACTCCTCGCGCTCATCTCAATATTTGAACGCTTTGGTTTGATGTCAAGGTGGTTGCTGTAACAATTGTTTTAAAATTGTGTGGTGAAGCTTGAGCTCAAAAATTCGCTTTTCGGGTTTTATGGAGTATGATTAATATATGACTTTAAAAGCACTCGATAAAAAAATAGATTTTCTTGTTGAGCAAAAACTCAATGAGTTGCTCGGCGATCCTGATAGTTTTTTATCTCTGAACAAACAGTTCCTACAGAGATTAAAAGCGCGCCTTGGCAGAACACCAAAAACTGTCACGCACAATCAGGTTGCGAAAAAATATGGTATCAGTTAAATGGGACGAACGAGCGGTCGCTGATCTTGATGCTGTTGATTTTGTAATTGCGAAGAAAATTGTTGCCTAGGTTTCTTGGTTATCTGAGCACTGTTCCAATATAATACCTGAACTTCTACCCTATGATTTAAAGGGGGTTTACAAATTACGCGTTGTAGATTATCGTGTTTTGTACAAAGTTTCTAATGAGGTGATTACTATTAAAATGGTTGACCATCGTAGTCGTATATATAAGATTTACAAAAGAACGCTTTAATTTTACCCCTTTAGCTCAATATGGTAAGATGAGGTTTCAAAGCAATATGACAAACACAAAACACGAAGAAAAAGACGAAAAAATAGGAGAAATGGACACGCAAAAAGAATCTCTTGACACAGAGGAAAACACTACATATAGTGAAGACCTCCGATTTGAAAGCGAGGAGGAGTCGGAAAGTCCAGCGCTAGCGATAAAGAAGCTTCGCGAGAAACTCAAAACCTGCGAGAAAGAAAAGAAAGAATATCTGGATGGGTGGCAGAGAATGCGCGCGGATTTCGCTAATATTAAAAAAGATGAGGACACGCGTCGTGGTGAGATGATAAAATTCGCGGCCGAGGGTCTCGTTGACGACCTCATTCCCGTTTTAGACAGCTTCACGGTGGCATTTGGCAACAAGGAAGCGTGGGAAAAGGTGGATGAGAATTGGCGAAAAGGTGTTGAATATATCTACGCGCAAATGTATTCTGTACTTGAATCTCGCGGTCTTACTGAAATAGGAAAGTTGGGTGAAAAAGTAGATCCGAGAATGCATGTAGCGATGGAGGAGGTTCCACCAACGTCAGAAAAAGAAGCAAATACAGTTTCCGAAGTCGTACAAAAAGGGTATCGTTTGCATAGCAAAGTTATCCGTCCGGCAAAAGTGAAGGCATTTGGACATGTGAAAGGGTAGAATGTAGAATATGGAATATATAATTTGGAATGGGGACAGAGTTGAAATTTTACAAGAACAGCTTAATCATCAAAAATATCATGGCAAAAATTTTAGGAATTGACTTGGGTACAACAAACAGCGCGGTTGCTATCATAGAGGGTGGCGAGCCACGTATTGTAGAAAACATTGAGGGCGCGCGCACTACGCCGTCTATCGTCGCAGTTTCAAAAAGTGGTGAACGTTTGGTTGGGCTTTTGGCAAAGCGTCAGGCGGTGACTAACCCTCAAAACACGCTCTTTGGCGTCAAGCGAATGATCGGACACACTTTTGAGGACGAGGGTGTTCAGCGCGACAAAAAAGTTGTGCCATTTTCTATTGAGAAATCGCCAACTGGTGGCGTGCAAGTAAAAATGGGGGATAAACAGTATCGCCCAGAGGAAATTTCCGCGATGGTCCTTCAGAAGCTAAAGGCTGATGCGGAAGCAAAGCTTGGTGAAAAAATCACTGAAGCTGTGATTACCGTGCCTGCGTATTTCAACGACTCACAGCGTCAGGCGACAAAGGACGCGGGGCAGATTGCTGGCTTTGATGTGAAGCGTATCATCAACGAGCCTACTGCGGCAGCACTCGCTTACGGTTTTAATAAAAAGAAGGATGAGAAAATTGTTGTGTACGACTTTGGAGGCGGTACATTTGATGTGTCCGTGCTTGAAGTCGGAGGAGATGTCATAGAGGTAAAGTCCACCGACGGCGATGTGCATATGGGTGGAGAGGATATTGACCAGAAAATTATTCAGCATATTGCGAGTGAGTTTAAAAAAGAATCAGGCATTGATGTTTCAACAGACGTGATGGCGCTACAGCGTTTGAAGGAGTCCGCAGAAAAAGCAAAGCACGAGCTTTCCACAACTACAGAATCGGAAATCAATATTCCGTTCATCACTTCAGGAGCGGACGGCCCAAAGCACCTTCTTATGAAGCTCTCTCGCGCAACATTGGACGATATTGCTCGCGAGTATATTGAGAAATCCATTGAGATTACCAAACGCGCACTTTCCGCATCTCCATTCAAAAAAGAAGATATCAACGAAATAATTATGGTAGGCGGACAAACTCGTATGCCTGCTATTGTGAATGCAGTAAAAGAGCTTTTCGGAAAAGAGCCAAATCGTTCAATCAACCCAGACGAAGTGGTGGCTATAGGAGCTGCTATCCAAGCGGGGATCCTGCAGGGCGACGTGAAGGACGTGCTTCTTTTGGACGTCATTCCGCTTTCTCTCGGCATTGAAACATTTGGAAATGTAGCCACAAAACTTATTGAAAAGAACACAACCATTCCAGCTTCACGCTCACAGATTTTTTCTACCGCAGCTGACAATCAAACTTCAGTAGAGATTCACGTGGTACAAGGAGAACGTCCAATGGCGCCGGATAACAAATCCCTCGGTCGTTTTATTCTGGACGGCATTCCACCAGCACATCGCGGGGTTCCGCAAGTAGAAGTTTCTTTTGGTTCCGCAAGTAGAAGTTTCTTTTGATGTGGACGCAAATGGCATCCTTCAGGTAAAGGCAAAAGAAAAAACTACTGGCAAGGAGCAATCAATCCGTATTGAAGCGAGCTCTGGACTTTCAAAGGAAGACATCACGCGTATGCAGAAAGAGGCAGAAATGAATGCGGAAGAGGATGCAAAGAAGCGCGACAGTGCCGAGACAAAAAATGTGTTGGAGCAAATGGTGTATACTGCTGAAAAATCGCTTCGCGACAATGGTGACAAAGTTTCTGCTGAAATGAAATCGGCGGTTGAAGCGAAAATTGCATCGGCAAATGAGACCTCAAAAGGAACTGACATTGAGGCGATGAAGAAGGCATCTCAGGGACTTTCAGACGAGCTTTCAAAAATCGGCGAAGAAATGATGAAGAATGCGGAATCTGCTAAAGCCGAAGGAGAGGCTCCAAAGGCAGAAGGCGAAGGCACAGTGCACGACGCAGAGTACAAGGAAGACGAGACTAAGTAGAATATCGAATTTAGAATATTGAATATGGAATGGGTGCGGGCCCGTATTCGTTTCGGTTTCTGTATTCAACATTCAACATTCAGTATTCAATATTCAACCAATGAAGGACTACTACAAAACTCTCGGCGTTGATAAAAACGCTTCACAAGACGAAATTAAAAAAGCGTTTCGTACGCTTGCGCACAAACATCACCCCGACAAAGGTGGTGATGAGAAAAAGTTCAAAGAGGCGAGTGAGGCGTATCAAGTGCTCTCAGATGAAAAAAAACGTTCAGAGTACGATACCTACGGTTCCGCTGGCCCCGGGCAGGGATTTGGAGGTGGACAACAGGGCGGAGGCTTCGGAGGCTTTCAAGGGGGCTTCGGCGGAGGACAAGGGTTTGATGGCGTAGACTTAAACGACATATTTGGAGATTTTTTCGGTGGTGGACGTCGCGAGCAGGCGCGTCGTGGTCGTGACATTGCGGTAGATTTAGAAATCTCATTTTCGGAGGCTGTGTTTGGAGTGGAACACAAAGTCCGTATTACAAAGACATCTGCTTGTGATACCTGTCACGGTAGTGGCGCAAAGCCATCCGCAAAAATGAAGGAGTGCCCTCATTGCAAAGGCAAGGGTCGCATGCAAGAAACAGTGAGAACAATTCTCGGCACGTTTGCTCAGGAACGCGAGTGTCAAACCTGTCACGGTTCTGGAAAAGTTCCAGAAGAAAAATGTGCTGTTTGCAAGGGTGCAGGAGTTTTGCGTAAAGAGGAGCAAATTACCATTCGTGTTCCAGTAGGAATTCAAAACGGTGAGCAGGTGCGCCTTGCTGGCGCGGGGGAGGCAATACAAAATGGCAAGGCAGGGGACTTATACGTTAGGATTCATGTTGGTCAGCACAAAATTTTTCACCGCGAGGGACACAATCTCGTTATGACTCTAAGTATAAAACTTACAGATTCCCTTCTTGGCGCGGAGTATCCTGTGCAAACGCTAGATGGTGAAATTAAACTGAAAGTTCCCAAAGGTGTTTCCTCGGGTGAGGTTTTGCGTGTTCGTGAAAAGGGAGTGCCGTTTGACGCAATGCGTCGCGGATACCTCCTCATCAAACTAGAAGTGAAAACCCCAGCAAAACTCTCCCGCACTGCGGAAAAGCTCATAGAAGACCTTCGCAAAGAGGGGATTTAGTGGTATAATAAAAGTTATTAACACAACAAGAGTGCAACTCAAGATTAGTAAAAAACAAAAAATAGTCTCATCAGTTGGCGCGCCTCGTATTTTTAATACAGATTTTTTGAAAAGCCTCGCCCGCTCGGAGGCTCAGTTTCGCAAAGGGCAGGTATCTAAAATAGAAACACATGATGGCTTGATATAATTATGAATTTCTTCCTAATAACCCCGTTCCTTTTGCAGACAGCGCTATGGCCATTTATGTGGGTGGTTTTGTGGGTATTTGGGAAAATCACTATTTTAGGAAAAGAAAATATTCGTAGACACGAAAGTGGAGCAATCTTTGCGGTAAATCACTCCAGTCAATTTGACCCAATACTTATTCCTGCAACTCTCAACCCTTTTTCTCCGCTAATGCCAATGTTTTACCTTGCGCGTGAGCGAGAGTTCTATGAGGTGAGCGGTCTCGCGAAATATATTTATGGAGGAATCTTTTTCAAGATATGGGGAGCGTATCCAGTCACGGTTGGAACAAAAGGTAATTACGAGTACGCGCTCAGAAACCATATTGAGATTTTGGAACGCGGACAAAGCGTATGTATTTTCCCAGAAGGAGGAAAAACTCCAGACGGTAAAATTGGCGATGGAAAACCAGGAGTCGCGTATTTGCTTTGGCGCACTGGTCGCCCAGTGATTCCAGTTGCAATTCACGGACACCAAAAAATGGGACCACGTGAATTTTTTTCACGCGAGCACTCAATTTCAGTTTCCTATGGTAAACCAATCACACGCGAGGAACTTTTTGGCACAAAGAAGAACGGAGTACCACCAACCCATAAACAATTAAAATCCGCTACCCACACAATAATGTCCCGCATCCGCGAAATGTATGAGAGAATATAAAATTTATATATATGTCAAAAAGCTTCGGAATGCGGCAGCGTCGGAATGTCGGAATGGGGACAGCCACTGCGGAATGGGGACAGCCACCATTGTTTAGCAAATAGTGTGGTATAATTAGCTAATGCCACGTAATGCAAGGGTCGATGTCGGAGGAGAAATTTATCACGTAATCAATCGTGCAAACGGGCGATTCCATATTTTTAATAATGATAAAGATTATCAGCTATTCGAGCAACTCCTGCTTGATACGAAAGAACTTTTCGATATGCGCATCCTTGCGTATGAACTGATGCCTAACCACTGGCATCTCGTGCTCCACCCAAGAAACGATGGTGACCTTGGTAAATTCATGCATCGATTGAGTAACGCACACACGAGAAAGATACATGCTCTCACCAACACAAACGGCAGTGGACACTTGTATCAAGGTCGCTACAAGTCATTCCTCATTGACTCAGAAAATTATCTTCTAGCCGTAATTAGATATATCGAACGTAATGCCGCGCGCGCAAAACTTGTTTCAAATTGCGAAGACTGGCAGTGGGGAAGCGCTTGGCGTCGCATCCATGGAACAGCACAGCAAAAGAAATTGCTTGGCAAGATACCCACAGAGCTCCCAGATGATTATTTAAATTGGATCAATACGATAGATAAAATTGATGATCTAAAAATGATTCGTGCTTCTGTAAACAAAAGTGTTCCATTCGGGAGAGATAAGTGGGTAGATATGATGGTGTCCAAATATCACCTTGAATCAACCTTGAAATCTCCCGGTCGCCCGAAGAAGGGTAGCATATAAAATATTACAACACACAAAAGCCAAAAGAATGGTGGCTGTCCCCATTTCCACAACACACAAAAGCCAAAAGAATGGTGGCTGTCCCCATTTCCAGTCCCCATTTCCACATCAGAAAAATATCAATTCACCAAGAGAGCTTTTTGAATATGATAAAAGTACGACCGACAAAGAGCGAGTGGCCTTGTATGTTCCGACCTTGAAGCAAACCCTAAGGAATTTGAAAAAAATGGATCAGGATCACCGAAAAATAAAGAGGAACCAGAATAAACCGTTAGTGGTATAGTCATTGCGCATGCTTCTTCATGGGCAAATTCGTTTGGAGAATGGGGTGGGGGTGTGGTAAAATTAAGAAATTAAGGAAATGAAGTTTGCTTTTTTAGTACATCCTAGGGATTTGAATGATGTTTTTAGAAATATATGAACCATAGTGTTATTATAAATTGGATATATTTCTTGATAAGATTCTTTGTGGGGCCATTTGTTCGATTGATTTGGGTAAAAAAAGTTACTGGATTAGAAAATATTCCTATGAAGGGACCAGCTATTGTGGCTTTCAATCATCAGAGCTATTTTGATTTTATTTGTTTTATCGCGGTCACTCCACGGAATATTCATTATTTGTCCGCAGAAAAATTTTTAAAAAATCCGATCTGGAGATTTTTGTTAAAAATTACAGGACAAATACCAGTAATTAGAAAATCTAGAGACAAGAGAGAACTACATGATATTGTATATCAGCATCTCAGCGAAGGAAAAATAATTGGAATTTTTCCAGAAGGAACGCGCGCTGATGATAATACCACAATGCTTCGCGCATACCCTGGCGTGGCTCGGTATGCAATAAAAAAGAAAGTTCCGATAATTCCAGTTGGAATAGTGGGGGCTTTTGAAGTATTGTCACGGCATGAAAATTTCCCCAAGTTCAAGAAAATAGTAGAAATAAAAATAGGAATACCAATATATTTTTATGAATATCATACTGTCAAACTAAACAAAAGGGCATTCAGTGTCTTAGCTAATAAGGTAATGACTGAGATTGCATCTTTATCAGGTAAAATTTACCCACACTATAATGCATAATCAGGAAGTAGTTTTCTTTGATGTAGACGACACTCTTATAAAAGGACAGAGCCAAAAACTCTTTATCAATTTTGTTTGGAAGAGAGGGCTTGTTTCATCTTGGTTTTATATTCGCTTAATGTTCTGGTTTCTTCTGTATAAGTTGCATATTATAAAAGACCCAAGTAAAATTGCGACACATGCCTTTAGTTTTTTAAAGAATAAGCCGAGGAGAGAGCTATTAGGGCTTGTAAATTTATTTTTTGATCAGGTGCTCGTGCATCAATTCTATGAAGATGCACTTTTGGTAATTAATGACCATCAAAAGGAAGGGAGGCAGATTTTTCTAGTTTCGAATGCTTTTGATGCGCTTGTAGACAGGGTGGCTTCGTACGTAAAAGCAGATGGATATATAGCAACCGAACTAAGAGACGAAAAAAGCATTCTGTCTGGTGAAATAAATGGTACAATTAACTACGGTAAAGCAAAAGCCGAACGAGTAAAGGAATTTTGTGTAAAAAATAATATTTTACTTGAGAATTCCTGGGGCTATGCAGACCACGTAAGCGATATAGAATTTTTGAAGCTAATGAAAAATCCAGTAGTTGTGAATGCAAGTAAAGGGTTCAAGGAGAAGGCTATGGATTTTAGGTTCAATATTTTGACATTTAGAAAATGAATTTATTTTACACATCAAGTATCATATTAGCCTTCACAAGTTTTTTGCTAGGACTCATGGTCTATTTAAAAGACCGAAAAAACAATCTTAGCAAACAATGGTTTATTTTTTCTATTTTTCTTGCAGGTTGGGCCATTTCTCTTTATCTTGTTGCATCTGCTAAAAGTGCAACTACTGCATTTAATTGGCAATATTTATTAGATATTGTTGCATTATGGGTTCCTGTTGGTTATTTTAATTTTATAACAACTCTTCTTAATATAAAAACTCCACGACTGCCGTGGGTAATTAGTGGCATTGCGGTCATCCTTTCTTTTTTTAGTCTTACTCATTTTTTTAAACTAGGTGTCGTCCAGAAATTTGATTTTTATTGGATTAACCCAGGCCAATATTATTTTGTTTTTCCATTGTTTTTTACGTTAGTTGTTCTATACTCTCTCTTTTTACTCATTCGTGTGTACAGGAAGGAACAAAAAGGTTCAGTTTTGCGTTCCCAAATTAGATATCAAATAATAGCTGGAGCGATAGGCTTCTCTGGGGGTGCTACTAACTTTTTACCTCAACACCTCAACTTTTTAATATATTTCCGTTCGGAAACTATTTTGTAATCATTTATATTTTCTTTATCAGCTACTCGATACTCAAGTATCATCTTTTTAATCTAAAACTCATCCTCGTAGAATTGGCGATTTTGTTGCTTAACTTGTTTTTGTTTCTTAATGTGTTTACATCGCATGAGAAGACGGATCTCATCCTGAATGTATCAGTGTCAGTGTTCATTCTTGCGTTCAGTGCAGTACTCATTCGCGGTATCTACAAAGACATTCGGGACAAGGAGAGGATTGAAGGGCTGGTGAAGGATATGGAAGTTGCGAACGAGAAGCTCCGAATGCTTGAAGGGCAGAAGACGGAGTTTGTGTCCATTGCTTCGCATCAGCTTCGTACTCCGCTCACGGTGATAAAAGGATATGCGTCTATGATTTTGGAAGGGACTTTTGGGCATATCAATGACCAAGCGCGGGATGCTATGGAAAAGCTGTATAAGTCTAGCGAGAGGATCGTGGCTTTGGTGGAGGATTTGCTTACTGTGTCGCGTATAGAGCAGGGGAGAATGATGCTTAATTTTGAGACGATAAATTTTAAAGACCTCGTGCAGGGAGTGATTGACGAGATGGAGAATGAGATAAGCGAATCAAAAATTGACTTGTCGTTTACCGCGGAGGAAGAAAAAGAATTTTTTGTGTCTATTGATGAGAAGAAATTTAAGCAAGTTGTGAAGCATATTTTGGAAAATGCTATCAAGTATACGCCGGCACCTGGGTCCGTGCGTGTGGCTGTGCTTGACGACAGTCTTACAAAAAAAGTGCGTCTCACTGTTTCTGATACAGGTATTGGAATGACACGGGAGCAGATAACTTCTATTTTTGAAAGATTTAATTTGAAACTAGAGGTTGGTGGACATGCGACATTTGACGAGAAACATCAGACACCAGAAGAGGATGAGCGGAGGGAAAAAGAGGAAGCGGAAACCGCAGAGGAAAAAATGATGGAAAAGCGAACTCCCGGTATCGGCCTGTACATTGTGCAGGAAATCGTGGAAGCGCATCACGGCACGCTTCGCATTGAATCTGCCGGCACAGACCTAGGGACCACGGTGGTTGTGGAACTGCCGAAGGGGGAGTAGGAAAGTTAAAGTAGACTACGTCCCTGTCGTGAATCAGCTGATTTGAAAGTCGAAAGCAAAGGCAACAAAGGGGGTAGTCGCGTAGCGACTACCCCCTTTGTTGCCTGAATTATTTTATGACCCCTATTTTCTTTTCTAGATGGAACACTCTTGAGTTGAGTTCTTGTAGCTCTTTGCTCATAATTCGGTAGCCCAAAGAGAGTGGCTCAAGCGACTTTTCAACTGCTTTCAATCTTTTGTCAATTTCGTTTACCTTTGTATCAAGTTTATGTACAATGCCTTCAAGCTTGTCGAATCTCTTATCTACCTCATCAAACCTATTATTCATTTCGGTATGTACTTCACTAAACCCCTTGGCAACCATTGTAGCCAAATTGCCAATTTCTTTATCAACCTTGGTGTTAACAGAGTCAACCTTCGCATTAACATCTTTAAACCCATTGGTCATTATTACCGCCAAGTCGTCAATCGTCGCTACTTTTTTTACTAGTTTTTTGCTAGAGTTTTTTTTCATATTTATAAGTATAGCCTACCTGTTGTCCAAGTCAAATATTGGGTTCATTTGGCTCATTTATGCTATAATTAACAAAATAATCATGATTATCCAAATTGTTGGAAACACTATAAGTGTTGGAGGAACTGCGTGAAATAGCAAAGGAATATTATATTGATATGGTAAAAGGAGTCGTTGATATTTCAAATGAGAAGGTTGCTTTCGGTGGAGAGTATCATATGGACGCAACTGTAAAAATATTGGGAAACGGGTCTAATAATGCAGACATATGGGCTTTAACTTGTACGTTAACCAACCTTTTGGAAATAGGATTGAATTAACCTCGCTTATTAATATTCGTCCGCGTGTTGGTAACAAATCAATGGAGGTGCAGGATGATGGTATTCGTACCAGAATGCAGGATATTATTGAACGCAAAATTTCTTAAATCATGGAGCGAACATCACTTTTTTATTTAGCAAATCTTGGCAGTGAAATAAACAGAATTTTCACTCTGAAGGAAAAAGGGCTTATGAAGGAGTCAGATGAGGTGCTTGATCGAGCGACTGCTATAATTGAGATACTTGAAAAACATCCAGATATTAAGGGTAGAACTCAAGAGATTGAGATGCTCGCGAGCTATCTCGGTCAATCAATAAATCAAGAGATGGTAGATCTTTCAAAAAAAGAGTGGCAGGCATATTTTGCTCCATACGCAACAAGATTGTTTTCTATAAACCAATAATGGCACAGCGGGTGTTTGGTGAAATTTTGATAGTGAGTGTGTTACAATAATATCATGTCAGTTGCTTTACTTGATGTCATTAATAGCCTCTCGTTTGCTTCCTGGGGAGTTGTGGTTGGAAGTCTATTTACGGCGTTGCTCTCCGGGATTGTTTATTGGCAGGACTTAACAAAAAGGAGCAGTAAGTTCTTTTTTCTATTTGGGCTCGTCAACCTAGTGTGGGGGCTTGTTTACGCGTATTTTGAAGGCTCGTTTGCAACATCTGGAGTACACGCTGGAATAACTATGCTCTACGCCACCGCAGCTGTAGTGCCACCATTTCTCTTTTTGTTTCTGTACGTGTTTTCAGTTGAGGATAGCAAACTTTCCAAATGGAAATTGTCGGCTTTCTTTTTGCCGTATTTTGCAATTGTTGTAATACTATTTTTCTATCCAGGGTTTATTGTCAGTTATCAAGAGGCCGTGGGCGAGACGCTTGGGAAAATGGTCTTTGGTAAAGGTTTTCCGATTTACGCGTTTTATATTATCGCGTTTCTATTTGTAGGAGTTGGGCTCCTTGTAAAAAAATATCGCGAGAGCGGTGGAATTTTTAAAACTGCGATTAGAGGGTTGCTGCTTGCTGTCAGTGTTGCATCTGTGACTGCGGTTTTGATGTCGCTTTTTTCGCCTATATTTGTATCAGGCGGGCACGATTTGTTCTGGATTGGACACCTTGCTGTCATTTTGCTTATTCCTTTGACTACATATATTTTAGTAAAATACAATTTTTGGAATATAAAAATAATAGCGACAGAGTTGTTTGTTACTATTGTTGTCCTTGTGCTCATTACAGAACTTTTTCTCGCCAGCTCACTACTTGACCTATTTCTCAAAACCATAATCGCGCTTCTCGTTATCTTTTCAAGCTCGTTTCTGGTGGGAAGCGTGAAGCGCGAAATACGGTCTAAGGGAAGAACAGTGCGTTTGTCGCAGGATCTTGATACGATATCAAAGCGACTAAAGATTTTGGACAAGAAAAAATCCGAGTTTTTGTCTATTGCGTCTCACCATCTTCGAGACCCGCTCACCGCTATAAAGGGTTACGCGTCTATGCTTTACGAAGGTTCTTTTGGCGATCTATCACGACCAGTGTTGGAGGCTATTGAGAAGATTTTAGTTTCAAGCGGGCATCTCGTTATAATGATTTCTGATTTTATGGACATCTCGCGTATTGAAAGCGGTGACATGAATTACAATTTTAAGGACGTGGATATGAAAAAACTTTTTCTTGGCCTTGCAGACGGGATGAAACAAAGCGCCGAGCATTCGCATCTAGTATTTACCGCGACAGTAGACGAAGGGTCGACTGACGATGAAGAGTTTGTTACCGTTGGTGATGAAGGAAAATTGCGACAAGTTGTTTCTAATTTAATTGATAACTCTATAAAGTACACTCCTCACGGAGAAATATCTATATTGCTTTACAAGAGCCAAGATAAGAAGAAAATTATTCTTAGCTTGTCTGACACTGGTATTGGAATGAGCGAGCTCACCAAAGAAAAGATTTTCAAAAAGTTTAGTCGCGCCGAGGGTGTGAGCAAGGTGTATACAGAGGGAACAGGTCTAGGTCTATACGTGGCAAAGGAAATCGTGAAAAAACACGAAGGGCGTATTTGGGCAGAGTCTAAAGGTGAGGGACATGGCTCGTCGTTTTACGTGGAGCTGGATGCGAAGCGGTAAAAGCATGTCTCCGAAACCTTTTGAAAATAGAGTTTTTCTGCTAATATGTAAGGGATGAAAAAAACGCTACTTTCAGGGGTGAAGCCGACGGGGGAGGCCCACATGGGCAACTACTTTGGCGCGATGCGTCAGTTTGTGGACAGGCAAGACGATTATCGTCAGTATATTTTTATTGCGAACTACCATGCGCTCACGAGTGTTTCTGATGGCGTGCTACTAAAAAAACTCTCTCTTGAGCTCGCGATGGACTACCTCGCTATTGGTGTGGATCCCAAAAAGACGACGCTCTTTTTGCAGTCCTACGTTCCAGAAGTGACAGAGCTTGCTTGGATTTTTAACACCATCACCACTATGCCATATCTTTCCCGAGCGCACGCTTTCAAGGATGCAGAGGCAAAAAATCACGAAGTGAATGTCGGACTCTTTGGCTACCCGATTTTAATGGCTGCTGATATTTTGATGTATGGCGCGGATGTGGTGCCTGTGGGGCTTGACCAGAAACAACATATTGAAATCGCGCGCGACATAGCGCAGAAGTTTAATCGTATTTTTGGGGAGACGTTCAAGGTGCCTGAACCGATGATTTTGGAGGAGGTGAAAACAGTCCCTGGCACTGACGGTCGCAAGATGAGCAAGAGTTATGGAAACGTAATCGGACTTTTTGCGAGTGACGAAGAAATCAAAAAAGCGGTGATGAGTATACCCACCGACTCAAAGGGTGTGGAGGAGCCAAAAGACCCTAGTGAATGCAAGGTGTTTGCGATTCACGAGCTTTTCCCGGGAGCAGAACTGGAAGTGCTTCGTGCGAAATATAAAAATGGCGGTATTGGCTACAAGGAGTCAAAAGACCTGCTTGTAGAAAAAATTATCGCGTTTGTCGCGCCAATGCGCGCTCGCCGTGAGGAGATAGCGAAGAACCCCGATGCAGTTTTGAAAATTCTCAAAGAGGGTGGGGAAGTTGCGCGCGCACACGCGCAAAAGACAATGAAGGATGTGAGGGAGAAAGTAGGACTTGAGCTCTAATTTGAAATAGCATTATGAATTTTTTTGAAAAACTTGTTGTAAAAACTGAAAGTGTTGTTAATCCGGAACAATTTAAATTTGATATTATGCAAGACGTGCAGATGGAGTTAATCCGAAGAGCTGGTGGTGATGACATTGCTGGTACGTGGATTGATGCAAACAGTGCTCAGTTCAGACAGCTTATGGATGATGAAAGATTTAATTATATTGAAAGATTAGGAAATGAAGATACTCACGACACTGCAATGGAAGAAATAGAGAAAAAGCTTACTCCACTAAATACGATCCACTAATATGACACGAACATACATTAAAGATCTAAAAAATCATATCGGAAAAGAAGTGACTGTTTCAGGGTGGATTAATGTCCGTCGAGATCAAGGGAAGATGGTCTTTCTTGACCTGCGTGATATGAGTGGAAAGGTTCAAGCGGTGGTCCTTCCAAATCATATTGAAGCGCTCGAGGTAGCACAGCGTTTGCGCCCTGAGTGGGTTGTGAGTGTCTCTGCGCAAGTAAACAAGCGCCCAGAGCGTAATATCAAGGCTGATGTGCTTAATGGTGACATTGAGCTTGAAGTATTGAATATTGAGGTGCTAAGTCAGGCACAGGAGCTTCCGTTTCAGCATGGAACAGACATCAACCTAGATACATATCTCGACTATCTCCCGTTGACACTGCGTGAAGAAAAAGCCAACGCGGTATTTAAAGTACAAGCGGTAATCATCGCAGCCTTTCGTGAATTCTTAATGACGCAAGGGTTTACAGAATTTCAGGCGCCTAAACTTATTGGTGAGGATGCAGAGGGAGGTGCAGACTCATTTAATGTAGAGTACTTTGGACATACTGCGCATCTTGCACAAAGCCCACAACTCTATAAGCAAATAATGGTGGGCGTATTTGAGCGCGTATTTTCAACGGGGAATGTATACCGCGCTGAAAAACATAGCACCACTCGTCACCTGAATGAGTACACGAGTCTAGACCTTGAGATGGGTTTTATCAAGGATCATACAGATGTTATGAATATGGAGAATCGCGTTCTCGCTCATATTACAAAGAAGCTCAAGGAAAAGTGTTCCGCTGAATTTGCTCTTTTTAACGCTACTATTCCAGATGTACCAGAAAAAATTCCTACTATGAAATTTCGAGAGGCTCAAGAGGTTATTAAAAAAGAAACTGGAGAGGATTGCACAAAAGAGCCAGACCTAGGGCCAGCACACGAGCGTTTCCTATGTGAGTATTCCAAGCGTGAATTTAATTCTGATTTTATTTTCATCACGCATTTCCCGATTTCAAAGCGGCCATTCTACACACACGAAGACGAGGCTGACCCAGGGTATGCAAAGGGCGGTGACCTTCTTTTCCGTGGTATAGAAATCACGACCCTTGCGCAACGCATTCATGATTATGATACGCTTGTTCAGTCGATGAAAAACAAAGGTCTTGATCCAGAAAAGTTTCGTTACTATTTACAGGCCTTCAAGTATGGTATGCCTCCCCACGGCGGTCTTGGGCTCGGGCTAGAGCGTTTGACGTCAAAGTTCCTTGGGCTTGAGAACGTAAAACAAGCGGCGCTTTTCCCACGCGACCTAAATCGCATTGACAATCTTTTGTCTGAATAAATAATATGGATAATCCGTATGTAATCAAAACCGAAGTATTTGAAGGCCCGCTTGAGCTCCTGCTTGACCTTGTGGAGAGGCGGAAGCTTTTCATAAATGAGATTTCGCTTGCTACGGTTGCGGATGACTATATTGCGCACCTGAAACAGTTTGAAAAAATGCCGGTAGATTTTGTTTCTAACTTTCTCATTGTTGCTTCCACACTCATTCTTATAAAATCAAAGTCGCTCCTGCCGACACTCTCTCTTACAGAAGAGGAAACGCAGGATATTGACGAACTAGAACGACGTCTTAAAGAATATCAAAAAATCCGCGAGCTTTCTGTACACGTAAAACAGATGTTTGGAGAGAATATTTCTTTTCCAAAAGGACAACCACGCGAGAGGGAAGCAGTGTTTAACCCAAGCGATGAGATTAGCGCACAAAGTATTTTTTCTGCGATGAGAGATGTAATTTTGCATTTTCCTAAAAAAGTTTCACTTCCAAAAGTGGTTGTAAAAAAAGTCATTTCGCTTGAAGAGATGATGGATAGACTCACGACTCGCATTACTGGAAGTCTGAGAATGAGCTTCAAAGAGTTTGCCGGCGTAGGAAAAGAGGAGAAAGTAAATGTAATCGTGAGTTTCCTTGCCTTGCTTGAGCTCGTGAAGCAGGGGATTATAGCGGTGACTCAGGGCTCGAACGGAGATGATATTGAAATTGAAACAAATACGCTAGAAACTCCAAATTATGGCGCTGGACAGTCGTAAAATAAAATGTAGGTTTTCAGTGACTTGTGTGGTGCAAGTAATTATATTCTTGTGAAGAGATTCCCCTATGTCCGTATAATATACTATAGTATATTATACGGACATAGGGGAAGAAAACTGATAGGTATGATAGACTGCACATATGGAACTCCCGCAAAAAATTGAAGCATTGTTGTTTTTCAAAGGAGAGCCTGTAACAGCAGGCTTTTTGGCAAAAACACTCAACGTATCAGAGGATGAAGCTCTCGCTGGGCTTGTTGACCTTGAGCAGTCTATTTCTGGACACGGAATCATATTGATGAAAAATGGCGAGGAGTATATGCTCGCTTCTTCGCCAGAAATGGGCACGACAATTGAAGGATTATTAAAAGAAGAGCTTAGTAAAGAGCTCGGCAAGGCTGGACTTGAGACGCTTGCAACTGTGCTTTACCGCGGGCCGATTTCCAGAAGCGAAATAAACTATCTTCGTGGAGTAAATTCAAATTATATTTTGCGCGTGCTTTTGGTGCGCGGACTTATTGAAAAAGTTGATCATGGCGGACGAAGCACATCGTACCAACCAACGTTTGAACTTCTTTCGTATATTGGGGTAAGCAAAGCGTCGGATTTGCCAGAGTATGAGGGCACAAACAGATCGGTTGAAGAGTTTAAAAAAGAAGCTGAAAAAGAAAATGGATACGAGGAAGAATAAAGAAGGACTTATCGGAAGAAAAGCATACGCTCTCCTTTTGGTGCTCGGTGGTGGGGCCTGCCTCGCAATAGCAATGCAGGGACTTCTTTCATTTGCATTGCCAACGCAAGCAGGAACAAGCGTGAATAACAATGCTAATGAAGCAAAGGAGGAAATCCGCACAGCGAAAATCGTTAACCCATTTGATGGTCTTTCATTAGAAGCGCGCGCGGTGTATGTGCTTGAATTAAAAACAGGCTCTGTACTTTTTGCTAAAAATGAAAATAAAAAACTTCCGCTTGCGTCTGTGACAAAGATTATGACTACTTTTGTTGCTCGTGACCAATTTTCTCCGAATGTTGTTGTTACAATAACAAGGGATGATCTGATGGCAGATGGGGATTCTGGGCTTCATTCGGGAGAGAGATGGAGACTTGGTGATATTTTGGATGTGATGCTTATCGCTTCATCTAATGACGCAGCTCACGCTATCGCTGGATTTGTGGGAGCAAATGGATACCCAGACGAAACTCATGCCGACATTGCGCGCGCGAACTTTGTGCATATGATGAATGAAAAAGCGAGCGAGCTTAAATTGGATCAAATGCAATTTTTTAATGAATCAGGACTTGATGTTTCTTTTCCACATAGTAGCCAGCTCGCGCAGGTGAGCATACTAGAGCAAGGAGGTGGTTACGGATCCGCGCGCAATGTTGCGGACCTTTTTGCCGAGCTGTGGAAAAAATATCCAGAGACAATAGAAATAACAGCGCACAAGAACGCGCGCATTATATCTTCAGATGAGATAGCTCACATTTTGCCGAATACAAATGAGATAGTAGGAAATATCCCAGGACTCGTGGCATCAAAGACTGGATTTACAAATATCTCCGGGGGGAATCTTGCTGTTATTTTTGACAGGGGGATTGGCGACCCTATTGTTGTTGTAGTTCTCGGCTCTAGCTACAAGGGGCGTTTTGACGATATGCAGAAGCTTGTGGATGCTACAAGAAAGTAAATCCTCATAGGCGAGGCCCTATGGCAAGCTACGCGAATTTGGCGTTTACGCGCGATTTCTATATAATGAGTACATATTATGTCAATTGATGTTGTTAAAATTTTTCTCGCCACCGCCACAGCGTTCTTTGTTGGTATTGCTATAACTCCTTTTTTGACTTCGTTTCTTTATCGCCACAAGATGTGGAAAAAAAGTAGCGTCCGTTTAACAATGGACGGGAAAGAAGCGACAATTTCAGGCAAGCTTCACAACGACGAAGAAAGGAAAACACCGCGTATGGGCGGGTTAGTGGTGTGGGGGTCAGTTTTTGTAACTGCATTTATTTTTTTCACACTAGCGGCAAGTTTCCCAGAAAGTATTTTTTCAAAACTTTCTTTTCTTTCTCGCGAGCAAACATGGCTACCACTTTTTGCGCTCGTAATCGGAGGACTTTTTGGACTAATTGATGATTATCTTGTTTGTCACGAAAAGGACGCCTACGCGGGTGGAGGACTTCCTATTCGCGTTAGACTTATATTCGTCTTTGTTCTCGCGCTTATTGGGGCATGGTGGTTTTATGCGAAGCTTGGGATGGACAGTGTTCATATTCCGTTTAATGGCGACGTTCATCTTGGACTTTGGTTTATACCGCTTTTCGTTATTTTTATGATCGGTATATATTCGGGAGGAATTATAGATGGTATTGACGGACTTTCAGGTGGTGTTTTTGCTTCAATTTTTACAGCATACGCAGTCATTGCTTTTGCCCAAGGACAAATAGATCTTGCAGCATTTTCTAGTGTTGTGGTCGGTGGACTCCTCGCGTTTTTGTGGTTCAATATTCCTCCCGCGCGTTTTTTTAATTCTGAAACAGGGACGATGGCGCTCACAACATCCCTCACGGTTGTAGCCTTTTTAACAAAGGCGGTGCTCGTTCTTCCAATTATTGCGTTTTTACTTATTGCGACGAGCGCCTCGTCATTAATTCAGATCCTTTCTAAGAGATATCGCGGTGGAAAAAAAGTATTTTTGGTCGCCCCGCTCCATAATCACTTTCAGGCACTTGGTTGGCCACCATACAAAGTGGTGATGAGGTACTGGGTCATTTCTGTAGTGCTCGCGCTCCTCGGAACAATAATCGCGCTAGTTGGATAAGATAATATGGTATGAAAAAAATATTACCAATAGATAAAATATTTTTTGGCATCACCGCTATTCTTGCTCTAGTAGGGCTTTTTGTTTTTACATCTGCTTCATTTGGTCTTTTTGCAAGAAAAGGATTTTCTTTGAATGATTTTTTGTTTGACCAGGTGATACTTGGAGTTTTTTTTGGCGCTATCATCGCTATTTTTGCCACGCATAAATTCCCAATAAAATTTTTGCAAACAAACGCTCTATATATTTTTATTGGATCAATTGTAGCTACACTCTTTGTGTTTGTCCCAAGTATCGGGTTAGAACACGGTGGCGCTCACAGATGGGTGGACTTAAGGTTCACCTCCTTTCAGCCATCCGAGCTGTTGAAACTAGGCACTGTTATTTATCTTGCCGCTCTTCTACCAGTTCTTAAAGACAGGATTGGTACGCTAAAAACTTCGCTTAGTATTGCGGGTGGAATATTGTTTCTGCCAGCCGTAGTTTTGCTACTAGAGCCTGATACAGGAACGCTAGCTGTTATTTTTACAGCAGTCGTGGCAATGCTTCTCGCCGCAGGGATGAAACTTAGACACTTCGCGCTTATTGTAATAATGAGTCTTTTTGCAATAGGAGCCCTAGCTTATGATCGTCCGTATGTAAAAGAACGCATCCTCACCTTTCTTGACTCATCTCGTGACCCACTGGGTGCAGGCTACCAAATTCAAAAATCTCTCCTCGCTATTGGGTCTGGTGGTGTCGCTGGACGAGGGTTTGGACAAAGTATTCAAAAATTTGGGTCCCTTCCAGAGCCAACAGGGGACTCTATTTTTGCTGTCATTGGGGAGGAATTTGGATTTATTGGAGGATTTGTCATCATAATTCTGTTCCTGCTTTTCGGTGTTCGTGGCATACAAATAGCTAGACGAGCTCCAAATATGTTTGAGTCGCTTTTGGTGGTCGGAATTGTTATACTGATAGTATCGCAGTCATTTGCGAACATCGCGGCTATGCTCGGTATTATACCGCTCACTGGGTTGCCTCTTGTGTTTGTGAGCCATGGCGGTTCAGCTATACTTTTTGCGTTTCTTGGGGTCGGGATCATTTTAAATATTTCTAAGAGAAATTAGAGAGTGTCCAGGGTTCTGCGCCAAAGGCGTGAACTTGCTAGTTCAGAATTTGCTAATTCAGAAGTGACCATAATTTCCTTACCAAGTTAAATTATTTCAAATTAGTATTTTACCAAATAAATATGCTAAAATTAAACAAAGATGTTAGTTCATCCACTGTGGGTATATAAAAATTTTTACATCGCGATTTGCAAAATCGCATTTAACCGGGTGGCGATTTTTATAGTCGTTTTATTCCTTAAAAATCAACAATGAAAATTCTTTTTACAGGAGGTGGCAGTGGTGGACATTTTTATCCGATTATCGCTGTTGCTGAAAAACTAAATAAAATTATAGAACGCGAAAAAATTGCGAATGTTGAGTTTTATTATATGGCTACCGATCCATATAACGAACGCATTTTGTATGATAATAAAATAACCTTTAAGCCAGTTATAGCTGGTAAAATGCGCGCATATTTTTCAGTACAAAATTTTTTTGACCTATTCAAAACCGCATGGGGGGTTACAAAGGCGGTGTTTCAGATTTTTATAATGTATCCAGATGTAATTTTTGGGAAGGGTGGGTTCTCAAGTTTTCCTGTGCTTGTCTCGGCGCGAATTTTTAGAATACCAGTTGTTATTCATGAGTCGGATAGTGTGCCTGGCCGAGTAAATGCATGGGCAGGAAAGTTTGCGCAGAAGATTGCTATTTCATACCCAGATGCCGCGCAATACTTTCCAAGCGGGCGTACTGCTCTTACTGGTAACCCTATTCGCGAAGAGGTCCTAGCTCCATCGGGAAAGGACCCGTTCAAGGTTTTTGGTTTCGATCCAAACATTCCCGTGCTTTTGGTTCTTGGTGGTTCACAAGGTTCACAAAACATAAATTCTCAAATGGAGACACTTGCGCCACGCTTGGTTGAAAAATACCAGATAATTCATCAGACAGGAGAGGTAAATATTAACGAGGTTCAGAAGACAGTGCGTGGGCTCCTAAGTGGGAACCCAAATGAATCTCGATATCGCATTTATGCGTATATGGATTCTGAAACAATGAAGCTTTGCGCTGAAGCGGCATCTCTGGTGGTTTCCCGCGCTGGGTCTGCTATCTTTGAGATTGCCGCTTGGGGCGTACCTGCGATTATTATCCCTATAGCAAACCATATCGGCGACCATCAACGTAAGAATGCTTTTGCGTATGCTCGCGCTGGAGGAGCCGTGGTTATTGAGGAATCAAATCTTGGACCGAATATTTTGATGTCAGAAATAGATAGCCTAATGCAGGATGAAAACAAGCGCAAGGCTATGAGTGAATCCGCAAAAGCTTTTGCGCGCACGGATGCGGCTGAAAAAATTGCTGAGCAAATTGTGGCGATTTTAATGAGACATCAAGTATTAAAATAAATATGACAAATGTAATTACAAGATTTGCGCCATCACCGACAGGGGTGCTACATATTGGTTCAGTCCGCACGGCTCTTTATTCGTGGTTGTATGCTAGGCAAAATAACGGCAGGTTTATCTTGCGCATAGAAGACACAGATAAGGAGCGTTCAAAAAAAGAGTTTGAGGATAATATTATTGACGGACTAAACTGGCTTGGGCTCAACCACGACGAATTCTTTCGCCAGTCAGATCGCGCGGTTTTTTACAAGGAACGCATAATTGAGCTCATTGCAAAAGGCGCTGTGTACATCTCAAAAGAGGAACCAAAAGAGCCAGGCGAGCGCGCTGAAGTGCTTCGTTTCAAAAATCCAAACAAGGTTGTTACTTTCCGAGATGAAGTTCGCGGAGACATTTCTTTTGATACTACCGAGCTTGGAGACTTCGTTATTGCGAAGGATTTTGATACACCACTCTATCATTTTGCTGTGGTTATAGATGACTTTGATATGGGGGTTACGCACATCATTCGCGGGGATGATGCGATATCAAATACACCGAGACAAATCCTTATCCAGGAAGCTCTCGGCGCGCCACGCCCTATTTACACACACCTGCCGATGATTCTCGCTCCTGATAAATCAAAGCTCTCCAAGAGACATGGCGCTCTTGCTGTTACGGAGTATCGCGAGGAAGGGTATTTGCCAGAAGCAATATTAAACTTCGTCGCGCTTATGGGGTGGAATCCGGGCAATGATCAAGAAATTATTTCGCTTGAAGAGATGATCAAACTTTTTTCACTTGAAAAAGTGCAGAAGGGAGGCGCTGTTTGGAACATAGACAAACTAAAATGGTTTAATAAGCACTACATTAAATTGTTTCCTGTTGGCAAGGTAAGTGATGAAATTTTTGCGCGATTTCCTGATGCGCTTCGTGAAAAAGCTGAAGCTAATCCAAAAATTTTTGGGAAAATTATTCCTGTTATTGTTGATCACATTTCAACTTTTGGGGAAGTTCACGCTCTTGCAGAAGCGGGGGAGTATGATTATTTTTTTGATGACCCAACGTACCAACGCGAATCGCTTTTGTGGAAGGATGAAAATGAACCACATGTTGCGGGGCAAAAACTTCAAAAAGTTCTCGCGCTTATTGACGACATAGACGATGCATTTTTTGTGCCAGAGACTATCAAGACCGCTATATGGGGCTACGCCACCGAAGCGGGGAGGGGGAGTGTCCTTTGGCCTATGAGGTATGCCCTATCCGGTCGTGACAAATCTCCAGACCCGTTTACCCTCGCAAGTATTTTAGGCAAGGAAACTACAATTCACCGCATTGAAGGTGCTATAAAACTTTTGTTGATATAATTTATATTGATGCGCTTATTATCTACACAATTCGTTCTTTCTCTGGTTGTACTCGCTGGACTTTTTAGTACAGCTTTTTTGACCCATGCACAGACGGTGGAGGAGTTGCAGAAAAAAATCGCAGACCAAACGAGTGCCATACAAAAACTTGAAAAAGAAATACTTCAATATCAGGGTGATTTAAATACTCTTGCTACAAAGAAAAAAACACTCAGTAACGCAATAGCCACGCTCGAGATTACGCGCAAAAAGCTTGAGACTGACATAAAACTCACACAAAAAAAAGTAGATACCACTGACCTAAAAATTCGTCAGATTGGGTCAGAAATCTCCTATAAAGAAGATGAGATAAGTGGACGAATAGCTGCCCTCAGGGAGGCGTTACTCGCGATATACGAAAGTGACGAGCAGTCACTCGCGGAGATCGCTTTATCAAATGATAGCTTTTCTGGACTCTGGAACGACTTGGAAACTCTTGAGCAGTTTAGCGATGGAGTAAGTAAAAATGTTGATTTGATTAAAGTGCTAAAACATGAACTAGAGAACAAAAACAAAAAGCAAAAAGCTGAGAAAGGGAAGTTGCTCGGACTTAAAGATGAGCTCGGCGACCAAAAGAAAATAACCGAGGACAATAAAAAACAAACAGCTACACTTCTAGCACAAACAAAAAATAAAGAGTCAGAATATCAGAAACTACTTTCCGCAAAACAGGCGTCTAAAGACCAATTTGAGAAGGAGTTGTACGATCTTGAGTCTCAACTCAAATTTATTCTAGATCCAAATAGTATTCCTGCGAAGGGGTCTAAAGTTCTTTTGTGGCCACTTGATGTGATCCGTATCACTCAGTATTTCGGGAATACTGAATTTTCAAAAACCGGGGCGTACAGTGGTCATGGGCATAATGGAGTAGACTTTGGCGTTGGTGGAGGTACGAAGGTCTACGCGGCTTTGTCTGGGAGGGTTCTAGCGGTGAATACAAAAGTCGCAAGTATGTGTCAGTATGGGAAATGGGTGCTTATACAACACGATAATGGCCTCTCAACGCTATATGCGCACCTCTCTCTTGTCAGTGTAAATTCAGGAGATGTTATTAAAACAGGTAAAATTATTGGATACAGTGGAGATACTGGGTATTCGTTTGGGGAACATCTGCATTTTACTGTGTACGCATCCAAGGCAGTTACATTTAAAGAGTACACATGCAACAGTGGAGCGAAACTCACTATTCCTGTGTCAGCATTTTCAGGTTACCTTAACCCAATGGATTATATGTAAACCATGAAGTATAATATTAAAATGAAAGAGATTTCTCGTAGACAAGGGTTTACTCACCAGAATTTTTTGAAGAAAAACTCAGGCGGGTTCATGCAAATCGTGCTTCTGGCAATTGTTATTATTGCAGCACTTGGATATTTTAATATTGACCTTCGTACAGTTTTTGAAAATCCTATTGTACAAAAGATTTGGAATATTTTTGTAGTAGGGTGGACTACATATCTACAACCATTTGTTATATATCTCTGGACGAGCTTTAACGGCCTCACGAAGTAGTTGGTTGTTGATAACTCCCTTGTGCGACATTAGTCTGTAGTTTATACTATAAGTATGGAGTACCTACGTATACAGAAGCCAGGAGGACAAAAGCCGTGGAAGGTTGAAGAGTTAAAAGCAGGGCTTGAAAATTTTTATATAAAGAATGGTCGGTATCCAACAGCGCCTGAGGTTGATTTGCATCCTTATTTGCCATCAGCGCGCTCTGTTGAAAGATGTTTTGGGGGGCTTGTTGAGCTCCGAAAGACTCTTGGACTAGACACGCAGTCTGATTTGCGTGAAGGCGCTCATAGTAGCGCTCGAGCACACAGAATCAATAATCGCGCTCATAAGGTTGAACAAGAGGTGTATGAATTTCTTAAGAACCGCTTTGGAAAGCAGTTTGTGCACCGCGAATATTTTTTTCTTGATGACAAACGCACACGCGCAGATTTTTTTGTATACGACAAGACGAGCGGTTTCTGCGTAGATGTGTTCTATCCGAGTGACAGGAGAAACCTTATTGGGTGTATCAATAGTAAACTTGCGAAATATCAATGGTCACAGATGAACCAGTACCCAGTCATTTTTTTACAAATGAACAATGACATAGATCAGGAACTTTTGGATGCCCTTATTAGAAATAAAAAGAATAAACTTCAGACAGGACATTACTTGTACTCATGGGATTCATTCACTAAGTTCTGTGAAAAAAGACGTCCACTAACTAAGAATAGAGAAGTAGGAGTACAGGAGTTAAGAGTATCTCAGTAAAGTTATTGCCTTGTTTTTGGGGAAATGGCCACAATTTATGTATTTATTGTATATGGTTTATATATCAATGTCGTATAACATACATGCGTAAAAGATATATTGTACGACGTACCTATAACAAATAAGCCTTGCTCAACTAAAGACCCTATATTATTTTTAGACCCTTTGCTCTTCTTCTGCTATCACTATAGAGAGCGATGTGAGCGCGAGGGATGCTATTGCGCCTATAACAAATGTCCAATTAAGACTAACAAATGTAGCGAGCGCAGCTACAGAACCTAGTGCAATAAGTCTGCCAATCTGTATAGCCATTTCACTCAATACGGTAAATTCATCCACTTAGTGGCCTTGGTCGGCTGCTAGATCGTAAAATATAGCGCCGTATGATGTGTCTGTCATCACCTTGGCTATTTTGTGGTATAAACCAATTATGAACACATGGAAAGCTGTTAAAATAAAAATCTTAACAATCCAACCAAGCGCGTACAAAATACTCCCTGCCTTGAGCATCTGATGTTTCCTCCCTATTTTGTCTAGGTATTGCCCAAACATATATTGTAGAAGCACTATAAATCCAACGATGAAGCTTGAAAGCGTGCCAACTTTAAAATAATCTCTTTGCAAAAGTAAAAAAATAAAAATAGGCCAAACAATTACACCAATGGTTTCCTCTGTTACAGTAGCCACAGATGCCCATACCACTGCCCCATTCTTCTTGGAAAAAAGTTCTCTCCATGCGCGCGTGTAGTTCCAACTAAATTTTTCGTTTGTGTGTGGCACTAGCGCAAAAGGTATCATACCTAGAATGTATACGATGATTGCAATAAAAAAGAGCGCTTGCATTGACCATGTTTCAATAATATACCCGGCAATCATTGGCCCCACAACACCAAGAAGCGTAATCGTTGAAAGCATAAGCCCGACCTGCCCTCCCCTCCTTCCTATAATTGTAAAAATCGCAAAATCCACGTGGTATGGAATCCAAAAAAGAAGTCTAAACGCAACCACGCCGAGGAGCGAGATTGGCAGAAGAACCCACATATTATCTGGAGTTGTAAAATAATATGCGGAGTTAATTACCACAGCTGAAAGACTTGCAATAATGAGCGCTTTGCGAAAGCCAAATTTATTTAAAAACTGGGCGCCAAACGCGACAAGAAAAAGATACACACCGCTTGCAACTGCGTAATACGCCATTACGAGCGGAACATTCCCATCTGAAAGGTTGTAAATAAAAATTGGAAGAAAGACTCCGAGGAGCCCTGTTGATATCGCCATAACCATTCGTCCAAAATACAGACCAAAGAACCCTCGTCTTTTTTCTTTGCTTGTTAATAAATAATCTTAATTTTCCACGTGTTAATTCGTTACATATTAGCATGAAAGGGCGCTAGTGGGCAGTTTTTATGTTTACAGCGCGCAGTACAGTATTCCCTACCGTACAGAATTAGCAGATGTGAAAACCGCACCCAATCTTTTTTAGGAATTACTTTCATAAGGTCGCGTTCAATCTTTACCGCATCTTTATGTTTGGTGAGTCCGAGCAGACGCGAGTGGCGAATGACGTGTGTGTCAACTGAAATCCCCTCTGCCGTACCATAGAGCTCACCCAAAACTACGTTTGCGGTTTTTCTGCCGACACCAGGAATAGTAACCATCTCCCCCATCGTCCTTGGGATTTTCCCACCGAAATTTTTTTTAATCGAGCGCGCAGCAGCAAGAATATTTTTTGCCTTAGCTTTGTAGAAACCTGTGGAGTAAATATATTTTTCAAATTCGTTTGGCTTTGCAGAAACATAATCATTTAGAGTCATGTATTTTTTAAAAAGTTTCTTTGTTACTCCATTTACTTTTTTATCGGTACATTGTGCGGACAAAATTACCGCTACAAGAAGCTCAAATGGTTTTTTGTAATGAAGCACGCATTTTGGTTCAGGGAAAAGACGCTTAAGAATACGCAGTATTTTTGATATGTGTGTTTTTGAATTCATAAACTAGTGACAAGTCATTCTACTGTCACTGACTTTGCTAAATTACGAGGCTTGTCGACATTATTACCGAGAGCTAGAGCGTAGTAATAGGCAAAAAGTTGAAGCGGAAGTATCTCTAGCGTTGGATAGAGTAGAGTGTTTTTTAGAGTAGGAATCACAACAATGTCGACACTCTGTGCGCCTAATTTTTTTGCGCCAATTTCGTCGGTGATAAGGATAACGTTTCCACTTTTTGAGAGTATTTGCTCAAGAGAATTTTTATTAAGCTCAAAAAGCTCGTCATACGGCATGATGATGACCGAGAGAGCATCGTTGTCAATGACCGCAATGGGGCCGTGCTTGAGCTCCCCCAAGGGATAACTCCCCGCCTCAAGATAGGTTAGCTCTTTAAACTTGAGTGCCGCTTCAGTACTCAAGGGTACATGAATTCCTCGCCCCAAAAAATTGATAGTGCAAATATTTTTATTTGCATAATGCTCTGCGAGCTCTCGCACTATACTTTCAGTATCTACAAGGGTTTTGGTCATAAGGTTTGGGATTTCCTCGAGCTCAGTGAGTAGACCCTTACCTTTTTGCGGTGTCATGCCACGTTCGCGAGCAAGCTTTATCGCAAGTAAATAAAATACTGCAAGTTGCGCAGTGAATGCCTTTGTAGAGGCTACCCCGATTTCAAAACCTGCGCGCGCGTACACACCAGCATCTACGGTTTCTGCAATAGCGCTTCCGACGACATTTATAATGCCGAACGTTTTATATCCTTTACGCCTCGCTTCCTTAACAGACTCGAGAGTGTCAGCTGTTTCGCCGGATTGACTCACTGCAAAAAGCACAGTCTCCGTTGGGATCATTGGAACTTTCTTGTAGCGAAACTCTGATGCGATTTCGCTGCGCACAGGAATACCTGCTAGGGTTTCAATAAGAACTCCTCCAACAAGCGAAGCATTATGAGCAGTTCCGCAGGCAACAGTAAGAACCTGTTTTGCGTTACGAAGTATTTCCTCGTAGTCTATAAGTCCTCCCAGAACCGCATCACCTGTTTCTTCGTCGTAGCGACCAAGTATTGTTGTGCGAAAAACAGATGGCTGTTCATGAATTTCTTTTTTCATAAACGACTCGTACTCCCCTTTTGTCATATCTCCTAGTGATTTGTCGGTAATTGTCATTACTTCTTTTGTTAGCAATTTCTCCGGGTCAAGTATCGTTCCGATTATGTACGTCACACTACCCTCCTTAATTGAGAGGTCTGCATACTCACCATCTGCGAGCGCAATAAATGTGTTGGTGTATGATAGGATGGCATTTGAGCTTGATGCTGCAATAAGCGTGTTATCGAGAATACCAAAAAGAAGGGGGCTACCGTGTTTTGCAAGAAGAAGGCGATTTGGGTCATCTGTGGAAATTAGAGCGATACCAAAGCTCCCATGGAGCAATGAAGCTGTATTTAGGAATGCATCTTTAAGCGACGCTCCCTCTTTCCTGCTCTGCTCAATAAGGTGCGGAATTACCTCAGTGTCTGTGGTAGATAAAAATGTGTGACCAAGGGAAATTAATTCTTTTCGCAAAGATTCATAGTTAAGAATCGTTCCGTTGTGCACTATTGCTAGATTGCCTCCGCAGTCAAAGTGCGGGTGCGCATTTTCTTCTGATGGCTTACCGTGTGTCGCCCAGCGATTGTGTCCAATACCGATTGAAAATCCGTCACTGGGGACCTCGAACGCCTCCGTAATTTCCTGATTATGAAAAACATCGCTTGGCGCGCCAATGCGACGCACACGCTTAATATTTCCATTATCAATAATTGCTATACCCGTACTGTCGTAGCCACGATACTCAAGGTTTTTAAGAGACGAAATGATCTCGGGAATAAGGTTTCTTTTTTCACTCGTGATGATGCCAATGATTCCACACATAATATTTATTGATTAAGTAATTACTGGATACTCTGCAAACTCGTGCAACAAGTTTTTGCCATAGAGGAGACGGGAAAATGCCTCAGCTTCCATTTGCGCGCCGGTGAGTCCATGGTGAGGCTTTGGCTCTTCTGGCAGGCCTACATATTTTAAAATTGTATCAAGGCTCAGGTCTGCGCGATCATTTTTGTGTTGAATAGGTATCCCGCGTTTTATCATATTCATGTATGCCATTGAGTTTAAATCCAGCGTGCGAAAAGAAAAATGCCAGCCGATGCTCGCGCGCGCGAAAGAGTCGTTCAAAAAATCTCGGTCAAATGATGGATTTTGTCCAGCGAGAGTTTTGTCCTCGCACTGCTCAATCCAATGTAAAAAATTATCCATCAATTCTTTTAGTGAATGTTTTTTAGGATCCATACATTCTTGTTTTGTGAAGCCATTTACTGCGATAGCGTCGCTCATAATGCTTGCCCCTTCCCACATACGGCATTCACCATAAAACTGCCTTTCAGGATGCTCAAAATCCACAGCTCCAATACTTAAAATGGAGTGCTTGCGTGGGTCTAGCCCCGTTGCCTCAATATCTGCGACGATCATAGTCTATTAATTGTACCACAAACCAAATTTGCTTATCTACTATGTACGTATAATATACTATAGTATATTATACGTACATAGTAGATTTTTTGAGATTACAGTGAAGAGAATTCCTTACCTACTCTGCCATTGGCTAGGATTTTTCCCGTAAAACCAACGGTTTCCCCTGAAAACCAATCATTCATTACAAATTTTTCAAGGTCGTCAACTGTGTGAGCGTCGGAGCCGCCAAGAGCGAGTAGTCCATATTTTTTTGCCATATCGCGAAGCGCTTGACGCTCCTTACTCATCTCAGCTTCACCTGTTGTACCGTATTCGCGAAGTCCGTACACCACCTCCACCCCATCCAGTCGCTTTTCAGACACTACTCTTTCAAGTGCCTCAAGGGACATTTTTTGCTTAACAGTAAAATAGTGCGCGAGAATAGCAACACCTCCCGCGTCGCGAATATGCTTCACTGCTTCGTCCATATCTGGCATATAGTCGTGTTCCGCGTACCCATCCTTAAAGGCGTCTTGCGAGAGAAACAGAGTGTATGGGTAACTGTGTTCCCCTTTTTGCATCATCTGCGAGTATTGTTCCTGGATAGCAGGGTCGCGTGTCGCTTCGTCCGCCATTTCAAGGCGAATCTTCTCCATCACTAAATTATTTTCAGGATATTTATTTATTGCTTGAACAATATGTGGTCTGCCAACAGACTCCCCTCCTGACATTTCCAAACAATCCTCAGCAGTAATTTTGAAACCAAGTTTTTGAAGTTTGGATACTATTTCCTCCATTCTTTTAACGCGCGCCTTTTGCGCCTGACGGCAGTGTTCCACAAGCGCTTCATTTGTAGGGTCAACAAAAAGACCAATAATATGCATAGCGCATGTGTTCGGCTTTAGCTCTTTTGGAAGGTCGGCAGTAATCTCTATCCCAACAATCCATTTCAGAGTTCGTTCGCGTTGTGCCTCAAGCTCGGCCATTATTGCAGGTGAGGGCACGGCATCGTGGTCTGTGAATGCGATGACCGCAACGCCAAGCGATTGCGCCAGCTCAAACATTTCGCGGTGACTTAGTTTGCCGTCTGAAAGAGTGGTGTGCGTATGCAGGGTTTCTGTTGGGACCATATTGTTCCAGTCTACCACATAAAAACATAATTATTGGTACATCGTAAAAAGCTCCGGCCTTTTTAAAAAGGTCCGGCCTTTTTACACATAAAGTGCTTTGATTAACAATGCGGAATTATTTCTAAAGCCCTTTACATGTAGCAGATGGAGTGTATCCGCGAGCCACCGCTTCTTCTTTAGAACCAAAGTGGATGAGATTTGCTGTAGATATTTTCGAGACACCAGTGCACCACGAGTAATAGTATTTCGTGCCATTTTTTGACGCAACAAGCTGAGTATTTGTTGTCGTATTCGACTCTGAAAAATCTCCGTCATTTTTGGATGCTTTAGTAGGTGTACTTTCAAACCTTACCGGCGCTTTTGAACTCTCTATTTTTGAAAGTCGCCCGAGCCCAAACGAGCCAAAGGCCACTAGAATCATAATAAGGCCTAAAAATAGGTCGTCTGGGATTGTGCGGAGATTTGGTCGATGTTTGTCCGCGTAGCCCTTGATTCTTTTCGTCAAATCCTGTATACTTGTCATTACTTTAGATTATAGGCGTTTTATAGATATTTACGAAATTTACACACTATGGCACATCGAAAAGCAGGCGGATCCGCCAAAAACCTAACCGATTCAGGACCACAGTACCTTGGTACCAAGCTTTATGCTGGCGAGGTTGCAAAGGCTGGTTCTATCATTGTGCGTCAGCGTGGAACAAAGATTCTCGCCGGAGCAAACGTTGCCATCGGCAAAGACCACACACTCTACTCTCTCAAAGATGGAGTCGTTGAGTTCACAGAGAAGAACAAGCAAAACTTTGACGGTACAAAAACTCGCCGTAAAGTAGCGAGCGTTAAGTAAGACTTTTAAATAAAAAAAACCGCACATTACTGTGCGGTTTTTTTAGTTACATAGTGGATATTACCTTCCCAATCACCTCTAAATATATACCTATAAAAACATTGGAAATATAACTGGTATTGAGAGTAAGTTCATTGCAGTTCCTTTTTTATAGACAATCCACATTCCCAAAATACATAGGAACGCGATAATTGAAAGTATGTTAATCCAATAATATACTATTCCGCTACCAAGGCCATCACCAATAGTACTTGAAATAATATAGCCAAAAGAAGGAGCAGAAGAAAATAAAGTTATTACGCTGAGGTATACTACAAGTACGAAGGAGTAGATAGTTAGAAGATTTTTAAAAGTCTATTTATCATGGAATTATTAGGATATATAGTTAGCCTGTTTTCTCTATAATCACCGTAAATGTCACCCGGTTCTTTTCAATAACCACAGGGATTTGGTAGGTGCCGAGCTCTTTGAGAGGGCGGTCGAGGATGACGTAGTCTGGGTGCATATCAAGGTGAGTGGAGCGTTTGAGCTCAGCCAAAACTTCCTCTTTGTGGATGCTAGCAAAGAGGTGACCCTTCTCGTTTGCTTTGCCCTTGAGAGTGATGGTTGTGCCACCGAGCGCCTCAAGATTTTTCATCAGGAGCTCGGTGTGAACTTTTTTAAGAGTGGCGTCCGTTGCCATCCTGCCTTGAATGCGCGCGAGGACCTCCTTTGTAGCAGGCTCTGCGAGTTTCTGCGCGACGAGGTGGCGGCCGTAGCCGTCGGCCACTTCCTTCACTTCATATTTTTTACCTACACGCGGAATGTCTTTAAGAAATACAATCTTCATAGTTTTATCTTTTAAACTCAGGGTCCAATAAAATTGCTACAGCCTTCTCCATTTGAGGATCAATCTTTTTTTCTAGGTCCTTCTTTGTCACTTCAACTTTTACATCAGGCTCAAGACCATTTTCTGAGATTGATTTACCCTTTGGTGTGAGCCAACGCGCAATCGTAACTTTGAGAGATGTCTCTGGGGTTATTTCGATAAGCTCTTGTACTGAGCCCTTGCCAAAGCTTTTTTCTCCAACAAGCTTTGCGATGCCGTGTTCACGGAGCGCTCCTGCGAGAATTTCTGATGCAGATGCTGAACCTTCGTTGATAAGGATTACCATTTTTAGGTTTTCAGTAAACACATTATAACCAGCGCTTCGCTCCGCTTTTTGTTTTGCATTGACGCCAGAATCTTCAATTACTACTGTTTTGCCTAAAGGAAGGAAGAAGCTTGCCATATCAACAGCGGACTCTAGATATCCACCGGGGTTGTTTCGCAAATCAAGCACGAGCTTGTTAGAGCCAGACTGAATAAACTCGCGAAGTGCCTCGCGGAATAGGCTCGCTGAGTTTGCAGAGAAATTATAAAGGGAGATCACAAAAACGCCGTCATCGCGAAGCTTTGTGTCTATGGTTGGAATATTTATGAAATCGCGAGTTACTTTGATATCCTCAATTCCACCGTTTCTCTTTACCGCCAGCGTAACTGTCGTTCCGCGAGGACCGCGAATATTCTTGATTGCTTCCTCTACTGTCATCTGACCTGTGTAGAGCTTGTCGATTTTTAAGATTTGATCCCCTGGTTGAATCCCAGCTCGTTCTGCAGGTGTGTTTTTTAGCGGAGCCACAACTGTGAGCACCTTGTCCTTGATAGCTATTTCCATTCCAACACCTTCAAAACTTCCACGAACCTCTTCCTCAAAAGCTGTTGTTTCTTTTGGTGGGAAAAAGATTGTGTATGGGTCGCCATATGATGCTGTGAGGCCTTCTATCGCTCCGTAAACTTTTTCCTTGTTTGTTGGAGTAGACGAAGAAGCTGTTGTCGCGACAAATCGCTCGTTGAGCGTCTCAAGGGTTTTCCAAAAAGGGGCGAGGTCCAAAATCTCTGAGGAAGTTGTTATTGCGGTTTTTGGAGCATTTACGACGGTAGATTTTTCCAATCCAGATTGAACTCCCAGACTATAAGCCCCCACGAGTGCAATAATTGAAATTGCGATAATAAATGGCTTGCTAATATGTGTTTTAAGTTTCATCTTACGTAGTATCGCAAAAGTTTAGGGTCTGGTCAATCTTGTCACGTATATTATTGTGTATTGAATATTGAAATGGTATAATACAAGCTAATGATTAACAGGCATAATTATAAGGATCTCGTTTGGGTTGACGCGCAGTCGCCAACACAAGATGAAGTTCGTTCATTAATGGAGGAATTTGGTCTACACCCGCTTGTTGCTGACGAGATTTTGAGACCTACGATCCGCCCAAAGGTAGATTTTTACGACAACCATATTTATCTCATATTACGTTTCCCTGCCATCACACACAAACATGACGGAGGAGATAATCATGAAATCGACTTTATTCTTGGTAAGAACTTTATTATCACAGCGCACTATGATCACATAGATCAATTACATGAATCTTCAAAAGTGTTTGAAGTTAGTTCTATTTTAGACAAATCTGTCATTGGTCACCATGCAGGGTTTATTTTTTTCTATATTATAAAAGATTTATACAAGATGCTTGATGGTCAGCTTGAGCATATCAACAATGACTTTATTGAGATTCAGTCCAAGGTTTTTAGTGGCAATGAACGCGAAATGGTGAATTCTATTTCACACATTAATCGCGATCTCCTAAATTTCAAGCAAATCATTCGTCCGCACAAGGAGGTCCTTGAGTCTTTTGAGATTGCTGGAACAAAGTTCTTTGGTCAAGAATTTTCATATTATTTACGCTCTATTATAGGCGAGTATTATAAAATATCATCGATTTTGGATGGCCATAGAGAGACAGTGCTTGATCTTCGTGACACAAACGACTCTCTTTTAACAACAAAGACAAACGATATAATGAAGACTCTCACTATTACAGCATTTATTCTCCTTCCGCTTACGTTTATTGGTCAATTGTTTGGTATGAGTCTTATTTATATTCCATTTGCTGCCAATCCGTATGCTTTCTGGGTCATCGTCTCTGTTATGGGCGTTGTCGGCGTCTGCCTCTTTGGCTACTTCAAGTTTTTCAAGAAATGGATGTAAGATTGTTTAACTCTCTCTCTCGCTCTATTGAAAAATTGGAGCCTATTCATGACCGAGAGGTGCGGATGTACAACTGCGGGCCTACTGTGTACGGCTTCGCGCATATCGGCAATTTGCGTTCGTTTATTGTGAACGATATGCTTCGTCGCGTACTTGAATATACAGGACATGATGTAATGCAGGTGATGAACATTACTGATATTGACGACAAAATGATTACGCGCGCGAATGAACAAGGTGTTTCTATTCACACGCTAGGACTTGAATACGAAAATTTTCTTTTTGCTGACCTTAAGTCATTAAATGTTCTCACTCCGCATAAGATACCCCACGCCACTGCTCATGTTGGTGGCATGATTGTAATGATTGAAAAACTTATACGCGAAGGGTTTGCTTACAAGACATCTGATGGTGTATATTTTGAAGTAGCGAAAGCAAAAAATTACGGCGCTCTCGCACATTTGAATATGGACGCCGAAACAGAGGCGCGCGTAGAGGGCACACTCGACAAGAAATCTGCTCGGGATTTTGCTCTATGGAAATTTGAAACGCCCGATGACTATGGTAATGCGTATGATGCTTCGTTTGGGCGCGGTCGTCCTGGGTGGCATATAGAGTGCTCCGAAATGGCGCGCGATACTTTAGGCGAGACAATAGACATTCACACCGGCGGAGTGGACCTTATTTTCCCCCATCACACAAATGAAATATCGCAGTCAGAAGCATTCAACGGAAAACCTTTTGTGAAAATATGGCTTCATAATGAGTTTGTGATGGTTGACGGTCAAAAAATGTCCAAATCTCTAGGCAACCACACGACTCTAAAGATAATAACAGAAAGCGGTTTCCCCCCTCTTGCTTTTAGGTACTTTGTGCTCGGAGCTCACTATCGTTCCAAACTTAATTTTACATTTGAAGCTCTTGAAGGCGCGCAAAATGCCTTAAAAAAACTCACAGAGCATATTGGCGAGGAGGTTGGTTCTGTAAACAAGGATTATAAGGAACGTTTTGTTGATTTTATAACACAGGATTTAGATATTCCGCGCGCGCTTGCACTAGCGTGGGAGGTTGCAAAAGACGCATCGATCTCGCCTGCCGACAAAACCGCTACACTTTTAGACTTTGACCGCGTGTTTGGTTTAGGGCTTTTTGTGCGCAAAAAGGAAACTGTCCCAAACAATATCAAAGTGCTTACCAAATCACGCGAAGAAGCTCGCGAAAACAAGGACTGGAAAAAATCAGATAAAATTCGCAATGAAATAAATTTTCTCGGTTGGAGGGTTGAAGACACCGAAAAAGGCACCAAAATATCAAAATTGGACTAACATTTTTTGTTTTTGTGGTCTAATTTTGTATCCACCTCTTATCCCCCACCTTTTCCCCTTTTTCAATTTTGAGGATTTTCCACCTGTGATACAATGGCTCAATGACAAGCAAAATCGCTATTCCAACCCGACAGTTCAAGACTCACGAGCTTCGTATTCCGCCTCAAAATATAGAAACTGAAAAGGCGTTACTTGGCTCTCTTATGCTACGTCCAGACGGTATGTACGACGTGGCAGATATTGTCTCGCGCGAAACTTTTTATGTAGACAAACATCGTATGCTTTTTGATGCGATGCTTGAGCTTCACACAAGGCATGAGCCTATTGACCTACTCTCAGTCTCTACTCGTCTGAAGGAACGCGGAAAATTTGACGCAATAGGCGGGGGAAGCTATCTTGCAGAACTTGTGGACACAGTGCCTTCTTCTACAAACGCAAAACATTATGCGGAAATTATTCAACGTAAATATATTTTGCGCGCGCTCATTGATGCAGCTGCGCATATTTCAGAGCTTGGCTATAATGAAGTTGAACAAATTGAAAATGTGCTAGACGAAGCAGAAAAGAAAATATACTCTGTTACAAACTCTAGTGTTAGTAAGAAATTTATTGGACTTAAGGATACTCTAGAGGAGGCGTGGGAACGTTTGGATAAAATGCACAAAACTGGAGGTGAGCTTCGCGGGGTCCCATCTGGTTTTGCTGAGTTAGACACACTCCTATCAGGTTTTCAAAAGTCCGACCTTATTATTCTCGCTGCGCGTCCATCCATGGGTAAAACAACTCTTGCTCTGGATATCGCGCGTCAGGCCGCAATTCATCATAATATCCCTGTTGGTATTTTTTCTCTAGAGATGAACACACAGCAACTTGTAGACAAAATGCTTTCCGCAGAAGCGCGCGTGAATGCATGGAAGCTTCGAACAGGGAAACTATCACTAGATGAGGATTTTGATAAACTTCGCAACTCTCTTGATAGACTTTCAAAGGCTCCTATTTTTATTGACGACCAATCTGGTAATACTATTATGAAAATGCGTTCCGCTGCACGAAAGCTGAAGAGTGAGCACGGACTTGGACTCATTATAGTGGACTATCTTCAACTTATGAATACCGCGCGTCATTACGACTCAATGGTGAACCAAGTAACAGAAATTTCGCATTCACTCAAGGGGCTCGCAAAGGATCTTGATGTTCCAGTAATTGCATTGTCGCAGCTCTCTCGAGCGCTTGAATCCCGTGGAGGGAAGCCAAAGTTGTCTGACCTTCGTGACTCTGGTTCTATCGAGCAAGATGCTGACGTGGTGATGTTTATCCACCGCGAGGATAAGATGGATAAAAATGCCGAAAAAACAAATGTTGCTGAAATTATTGTAGAAAAGCACAGAAACGGTCCAGTTGGAGCTATTAAACTTTATTTTGACGAGGAAAAATCAACATTTATGTCAATTGATAAACATCACGAGTACAATGGCGTAACCCGCCATGCTGGCGGAGATTTCGAAGAGTTCTAATTTTCCAAAATGAGCAACATTGATACACTTGCGCAATTGTTTATGAAATTCCCCGGTATTGGAACACGCCAGGCAAGGCGTTTTGTGTATTTTTTGCTTATGCAGGATCCACGCTATGTAGACGTTCTCGCAAGCGAGATTACGGCGCTCAAAAAAAATATCGCGCAGTGCACCGGATGTTTTCGATTTTATCCGCATGTCGACACGAGCACATTATGCGGTGTGTGTATAGATGACGCAGACAGCGCGACTCTTATGGTGGTAGAAAAAGATACCGACCTTGATAGTGTGCGTCGTAGTGGAAGCTACGCGGGGAGATACTTTATCCTAGGTGGCACTATTCCAGTGCTTGAAAAAGACCCTGCTTCAAAGATTCGTATTCGCGAGCTTTTGGAACGGATTGAGGGTTCGGTAGCCGATGGACTCACAGAAATAATTCTCGCATTTTCTGTAAACCCAGAGGGTGACTTCACACGAGATTATGTAATCAAATCGCTCACTCCTCTCACCTCTCAGCTCGGCATTGCCATCACCACACTTGGTCGTGGGCTCTCCACTGGCACAGAGCTTGAGTATTCCGACGGCGACACACTTCGCCATGCGTTAAAAAACAGAGGTTAATGGGCGGAATATAGAATGTAGAATTTAATATGCTAGTCTGTTTCGTAGGAAGTTTTGTACTTAAACAAAAAAAAGGAGAGCGAGATGGCGCAGACGCTGACAGATTATTTGAAAAATCAGCCGTCATACACTGCTGAACTTTGTGGCTGTGGTTGTGGAAAACCATTAGAGAAAAATGACCCAAAGATGGGTTACAAGTAGAAACTGCTCATGACGCAACGACCATCATTCCTGCGTACAAGACCGGCGGTACAGGGTGTAGCTATTAAATCAACATGAGTAAAAAACCGATAGCAATGTCGGTTTTTTTTGAAATTCAGAATTTTACGCTCTCGTATGGTATTATATTCTCAGAAGTTTTTTACGTAGTCCTTTTTTGGGAGTTTGATATGAACAGAGAAAAAATATGTGGCTGTAGTTGCGGGCTCCCTTTAGAAGCTTCTGATATACGTTTGGATATACATCTGGTCATAAACCAAAAACCTGTACTCGTCAGAGCAGAGTGGATTTGACGATGTCCTCAATGATGAGCCTTGCAGGACCAGCGGGTGGCGTGTAGTATGTAGTTTAATGCAAACAAAAAAACCGGTATCGTTACCGGTTTTTCTTAATTTATGCAATCTTCTGCGTTTACGAACCATCAGGTTCGTGTCTTGGACAATCAGCTACAGTCCGCGCCTTTACTTAATCGCGTCAATCGTTACTTTCATAAAAGGCTGGCGATGGCCGTTTTTCTTGAAGTAGCGGGACTTGTTGCGGTAACGGATGACAATCACCTTCTTGCCACGTCCTTCCTCTGCGAGGGTTGCGTGTACCGAGGCTCCTGCAACCACTGGCGCGCCAACGAGGGTCTTTGAGCCGTCGTTTACTAGGAGAACCTGGTCAAAGATGATTTTGTCTCCAACTTTCGGCTCACCCTGAAGCTTCTCAATAAGGAGAGTTTCGCCCGGAGCGACCTTGTATTGCTTACCTCCTGTTTGTATTACTGCAAAATTCATAGTCCTCGTATTCTACACTAAATAAAAGGAAATGCAAGCCCCCGACACCTATCCTCCTCCCACAGATGTCGGCACTCTGTAGGAGGAGGATTCCCTTGACAAGGCAACACTTTTTTGTTACATTTGAACTGGGATTACCTGATGCCTCATCTTCTCGAGGATAAAGGAAAAATCCTATCATGTGGAGCTTAGCTTTTGAGGTACGGGTTGAGTATGACTCCTCTCTCTCCTGCGATGGATCCATATGATACATCCCTAGGTCCCCACTTTTTTACCACAATGGGATAATATGACCACCCCGAAACGCTCCCCCTTTGCGTTTCGGGTTTTTTTGTCACAAAATAGAAATTAGGAATAATGTAGCGGTCGCCACATTATTATTAATTTCTATTTTTCTGTTTGCATAATAAGCTCACGATCGTGAGCTTATTATGCAAGGGGTTGGGGTGGAGTAGTCAGGAGGGAAATTTCTATTCTTCTCTATTCTTCAATTACAGGTTTTTCAATTATGAGAGGGTCAATACTTGCAGTTTCGCCGGTAATCTTTACCATATCTTTGTCAACTTTTTTAAGCTCTTTGTAGGCCGTATTGTAATGATTTACAGTTGTGCCAAGCGATGCACCAAGTTTTTTCAAATATTCCTCATAGGCAATTAAATGTTTATTTAATTCTTGAACTCGCCCAATTATAAGTTGTGCAGTTTTCTCAATTTTTAAAGCTTTAAATCCGTAAAGGACTGATTGTAAATATGCTGCGAACGTCGTCGGCGACACAATAATAACTTTTTTCTCACTTGATGCATAATTAATGAGACTTCTCGTGTTACCCTTTAATGTTCCGACCTCGTTAACGAGTAGGTCATAGAAAATCCCCTCAGCTGGAATAAACATGAATGCAAAGGGAAGAGTTCCCTCACCCTCACGAACATATTTTGCAGTTTCATCTATTCGTTTTTTTAGATCATTACGAAAGTCTTTTTCAAGCTCTTCTTTGCGTGTTGGATCAGTTTCATTCGTAATACGATTGTAATTATCAAGCGAAAATTTCGCATCAACGGGAATCATACCTCCGGGAGACAAAATTACAGCATCAACAACATCACCATTTTTGAATTCATGTTGTAGTTTGTATGTGCCAGGAGGCAATATTTGAGACAGAACAAGCTCAAGCGCAGCCTCGCCGAGATTCCCCCTTTGCTTTTGGTGAGTAAGGACTTTTTCGAGATTTTTAAGTTGGTCGGTAATGCCAAGAACCTGCTTGCTTGTTTCGTTCGCTGAAGTCATTTCTTTTGCAACATTTGTGAGGTCGTGTTTGACTTGTTCGTTAATCTCACGAATGAGTTTTTGTGATTCGCTAAACTGCATACGCACAGTATCTTGCATTTCCTTGTTTGAAGAGCTGACTTTTGCGTCAACTGTCTTCATAAAGTCGCCGAGTTGCGCTTGAAAATTTCCAAGTTGATTTTGAATAAGCATCAAAGCGTCGCCTTGCGGTTCTGTATTCGCGTCACTTTGCTTTCGCAAAAATGTCACAAAAATAAATGCGACAATTACGCCTATTGCTAGCCCTATAAAAATAAGTAGAATTGAGTCCATGGCTGATTTTAGCTAGTGAAGCAAAAGTAAAATTGCCACCCAGTTAAATATGATTTGAGGATGTCCCAAAGTCGTGATTTCAAATTCCCTATTAAACACACTGGTAATTTGATACCGTTGCAGTATGATTTTATCATATATTGTAATTTGTTGATATTAATTTGAAATCCTTTAACTGGGTAAGGAAAACATATAACTGGGTACAATATATTCATCGCTCGCTCGGAAATTAATACTTGCTAGTTTTCATTTCGCTCACTCGCTTGAATATAGTCGCGAAGCTCCTTGTTTTTTTCTTAAAATCCGTACGCGGTACCTAGTGTTGATAGAAGCACCGGCATTGCAAACATAAGTCCAACAAGCGGGAGTACGAAAAGCGCAAATGTCGCATAAAATGTCCACAAAAAATACTTACGTGTTTTTTCTGTTGAAATGTACACCTTTTGCAAAAGTTCCTCGTGCGCCTGAAGGCGATTTATAATTTCTTGTTCCATTTTAACATTCTACTACATATAATGCATAAAAAAAATCCCATACGAAATTCGTATGGGATTTGAATACACATCCTGCTATTTTCCACGATTGTTAGTTTTGGATTCGTACATTTCATTGTCGGCGCGCTTGATCATTTCTTCGAGTGTTCGTGGCGTGCTTATTTCTGAGGTAGAAGCAATCCCGATTGAGGCTCTCAAATGAATATACGAGCCATCATCGCAGGGGATAGACACATTTGTCAGATTATCCTGCAACACACTGATAATCTTTACAGTCTTTTCACGATTTACGCCGGGAAGCAATACAACGAATTCATCACCTCCCCATCGGGATATAACGTCAGCTTCGCGAAAAGATTGCTTGAGCAAGGAAGAGAAAGTTCTTAGCGCGCGATCCCCATACTGGTGCCCCTGCGTATCGTTGATTGCCTTGAAGCCGTCAAGGTCTATAAACAGAATTGAAAAATGCTCCGGTTCGGTTTGCGTGAGTTTCCCTTTTTCAATCATATGTTCTGCTCGTAAAAGAAGCGACAAATGGTGGTTAATTTGCCCTTCCATCTCGTACCTCGTGAAGAGGTTTGTGAGCATGTCATAAACTGCGAGCTTCTTTGTTTCTTCCACCTCATGCTCGAGCATCCTTGCGTTACGTCTTGCCTCCTCGAGTTCAAGACTCGTAGAGCGTAAGGATGCAATAGCATCCTCGTATATGAAACGAAGTTGCTGTATTTCCTTTTTTAGTAATTCTATTTCAATTTTGCTTGACAAACATGCATACTTTTCAGACTGGTCAGACATTTTGTGTCTCCTCCTCTATATGATGTGTTTTTTTGAGAAAAAACTAACAATATTTTTGTTAAGTATAGTATAATTACAGGTGTATGTCAATAGTGGCAGAGCCATAAAAAAGCCGTATACTGTAAAGATTAAACAGTAATTTTTTTAAAAATGTCTCTACACGAACAAATCAAGGGTGAAGTAAAAGAAGCGATGAAAGCTAAGGACGCTGTGCGTCTCTCTGTTGTGCGTAACATGATTTCAACATTTACAAACGAACTTGTCGCAACAGGCAAGACCCCACAAGATACATTAGATGATGCTGGCGTTTTAAAAGTCATCAAACGTCTCTCAAATCAGCGCAAGGATTCCATTGAACAATTTATCAACGGCGGTCGCCACGAGCTTGCTGATAGCGAAAAAGCAGAGCTGGAGATTCTAGAAAAGTACCTCCCTACCCTAATGTCTCGCGAGGACATTAAAAAAATCGCTATTGCGAAAAAAGAAGCGCTCGGTGTTACAGACAAATCAAAAGCAGGTCAGCTAACGGGCGCAATTATGAAGGAGCTTGCAGGAAAGGCAGACGGAGGAGATGTAAAGGCGGTGGTGGATGAATTATTTTAGTTTGTCCCGCAATGCGCGGTGGAAGCCAATCGCAAAACGGTGGGCTTCGCTGTTAGCGAGGAGAATCATGTGCTCGTAGGCGCCACTAAGTCCAGGACTTCCTAGCAAGGAAGTCCTGGACTTAGTGGCTGTGCCAATGAGAATATCTTTAGGTTTGTGACGTTCGTCTTTTACTACACCTACGACAGGGATTTGAAACCCCCACTCTTTGAGTGCTTTTTCCGCTGTGTTTACTTGCGCTTTTCCACCATCCACGACAATTAATTTTGGCATTGACCACTCGGTGTGGTTAAACCGACGCTCAAGCATTTCACGAAGTGATGCGTTGTCGTCGTTGGTGCTTGTTTTGATTTTAAATTTCCGATAATCGCACTTTTTTGGTTTGTTGTCTTCGACAACAACCATCACGCCTACAACATTCGTTCCAGATATATGCGCAACATCATAAGCCTCAATTCGATAATTTTCCGAGAATAGCTCCGTCCTTTTTTTGTAATCATCTTTTATTAGAGCAACGTCCTTAATGTGCTTAAGCGCGAAGATCATTCTTTTGATTCGTCCAGCTTTCTCGAATTTAAGATTTTTTGCAGAAATTTTCATCTCGCGTTCAAGTCCGCGCACTAGAGTTTTCTTCTTCCCTTCAAAAAACATTTTTATGCGACGAAGTGTTTTTGCGTATTCTGCTTCTGAAATTAATCCCTCGCACATGCCTGGGCAAAGGCCGATTTGCGCGTTAAAGCAAAGCTTACCAGAATTTGGTTTGCATTTGTCACGAAATGGGAAAATTTTGCGAACTATAGCGAGCGCCTCGCGCAAAACACTTCCTTGAGGGAAAGGACCAAAAGTAGTTTGTAGTGGATGGTATGTAGTTGATAGTAAGGACTCGAGTTCACGACCACGTACCACAAGGACACGTGGAAAATTTTCTTTTGTGATAACTACATAATTAAAACTTTTATTGTCCTTCTCTTTTGTGTTAAAAGGTGGTTGATGTTTTTTGATAAGGTGCGCCTCTAGAATTAGCGCTTCCAACACAGAATCGGTTTCTATAAAATCGACCGATTTTGCCTGTTCAACCATTCCAACGATAATAGGCCCACGAGTCGCAATAAGATCACTGCGAAAATAATTTGCAATCCGCGCGCGCAAGGAAGTTGCTTTCCCAACATATAAAATCGTGCGGACATGTCCGCGAAAGATGTATACGCCAGGTCTATCAGGAAATTTCGTGGTCAATTTTTGCATGTTGCAGTTTCTTAAATGAGAGTATATAGTAATTATAGAAACACGTCATTAAACAAACAAATAGGGGGAAGCTATGTCGTCTCGTGAAACAGTAGTTAGTCAGCATTTGCCATTCTCGGTGCTGTTTCCGGAAGTACACAAATTAGTCACCTGCGCTTTAACGCGACACTTCCGTGTATTGCATCTTCGATGTATTGGCAAGCTTTTGGTAGTATGCGCCGAGAAATTGACACGGTACGCCGTTGCTCTACCTGAAAAAAAAAGCCGCTTTATCGCCTATATCGATATCAAGGACTTGCGATATGTTGGAGAAGAACGTATAGAGGGACTTGTTGTGTATTGGCGAAACAACATTAGCACTTATGATGATCCAGACATAGCGCGCGTCGCATACCCAAAAGTTTTTGAATATGTTCGTAATCAAGTGCTTGATAAGGAACCAGAGGATTCATTATTCTCTCTTTCAGAGAACGACATCGCCTCCCTTGTTATGCTCATTACAAAAAATACGCACGTTTATTACAGAGGGAACAAAGGGCTCTTTAATGACATCTTGATTGATAAAACATTTAGGCGTTGGTTTAACGAGATAAATTAACCAACCGTGAAATATATGAGTATTCAGCAAACGCTGAGTACTCATTTTCTTTTTAATACTTTTTTCAGGTACTTTCCTGTATGAGAAAGTGGGCTAGTGGCGATTTGCTCAGGGGTCCCGCGCGAAACAATTTGTCCGCCGCCTTCGCCACCTTCAGGTCCAATGTCTATCACATAATCTGCGCTTTTAATAACATCCATATTATGTTCAATAAGGATTACACTATTTCCTTTATCAACAAGTTTTTGTAGAATCTCAATTAGTTTTCGAACATCCTCATAATGTAAACCAACTGTCGGCTCATCAAGTAGATAAATAGTTTTTTCTACATGCGGACGATAGAGTTCAGAAGAGATTTTAACACGCTGTGCCTCCCCTCCAGAAAGCGTCGTCGCGGATTGTCCAAGTTTTAAGTATCCAAGCCCAACACTATTAAGCGTATTTAGCCGGTCATAAATTGCTGGAATGTCTATAAAAAAATCCAATGCTTGTTCCACGTTCATTTCAAGCACCTCGTAAATATTTTTCTTTTTATATTTAATTTCAAGCGTATCTTTTTCAAAACGTTTGCCACGGCATACGTCACAGGTCACGTATACTGTAGGCAAAAAATGCATCTCCACAGCAATAGTCCCATTTCCTTGGCATGTTTCGCATCTCCCGCCTTTTACATTAAATGAAAAACGGCCAGGCCCCCACCCACGCAAGCGCGACTCGGCTGTTTCAGAAAAAATATCGCGAATAAATGTAAATGCCCCTGTATATGTTGCAGGATTAGAACGTGGAGTGCGACCAATGGCTGACTGATCTATGAGAACTGTGCGAGAAAGATACTCCGTACCAGTAAAACTTTCACAGTTGAAAATATCATTTGTGCGATACTTAAACTCTAGTCGCGCCTGCAGGTTTTTATGTATTAATTCATACATAAAAGTTGACTTTCCAGACCCAGAAACACCTGTTATTGCAACGAGCTTTCCAAGTGGAATATCGGCGTTCATTCGTTTGATATTAAAAATACTCCCTTCGCGAATGCGAAGATACCCTTTGTCAGTATCGCGCCTTTTTGGAATTGGTACAGAAATATCTCCACGCAAATAATCAAGCGTGAGCGATTTGTATTTTTTAGTGTTAGTTATGAGTTCGTCCAAGTCGCCTGAAACCACTATTTCTCCGCCATGCACACCAGCGCCAGGGCCAATGTCCACCATATAGTCAGCAGCGAAAATAGTATCCTCGTCGTGTTCAACAACAATGATTGTGTTGCCTGCATCGCGAAGCTCCTTGAGAGTTTTGATAAGGCGGTCGTTGTCACGCTGATGGAGCCCTATTGTTGGCTCATCCAAAACATAGAGAGCTCCGACAAGACGTGAGCCGAGCTGTGAAGCCAAGCGAATACGCTGACCCTCTCCTCCAGAGAGCGTCCCAGCACGACGGCTAAGTGTGATATAACTCAAACCCACTTCCAACATAAAAGAAAGGCGATTTTGAATTTCCTTTACCACTGGAACAGAAATGTCGCGATCTCGCGCGGAGATTTTTAATGTAGCAAAAAAATCTGACGCTTCTTGAATAGACATATTTACAAGTTCAACGATGTTTTTCCCACTCACAAAAACATTTAATGCTTCTTTGCGCAAACGCGCGCCATCGCAGTCTGGACATTTTTCGTTCCCAAAAAAATGCTTTGTACCAAGCCCGTTACAAAGAGAGCATGCGCCGTATGGTGAGTTGAATGAAAAAAGTCGCGGTTCAATTTCAGGATACGAAAAGCCGTCATTTGGGCATGCAAAGCGGTTAGACATTATAAAGTCCTTAATATCCCCTTTTGCATTTGATAGCACAATACGAACCAAACTTTCCGACTCATCAATCGCTTTTTCGACTGCTTCGCCGAGACGCTCTCTCCCTTTTTCTTTACCCTTAAAGTCAGCGAGTAAAATTTCATCCACGAGTACATCAATCTCGTGTTTCTTTGTTTTTGAGAGTTCAATTTTCTCACGTAAATTATGCATCACCCCATCCACGCGCACCATTAAATACCCTTTTCCGAGTAGGTCGTAAAGGAGTTGGTAGTATTCACCTTTACGCCCTCGCACGAGTGGAGCAAAGATGCGAACAGAATTTGCCTTTTTACCAATCACCCCTTTTACATCCTCCATAATGAAGTTTATAATTTCTTCATTGCCGAGGCGCTTGATTTCTTCACCACATACAAGGCAATGAGGTTTGCCAATGCGCGCGTAAAGTACGCGAAGATAATCATAGACTTCGGTGATGGTTGCCACAGTGGAACGTGGGTTTGAAGAGTGAGATTTTTGGTCTATGGAAATAGACGGTGATAGACCAGTGATTTCATCCACGTCGGGTTTCTGCATCTGGTTTAAAAATTGTCTTGCGTATGCCGAAAGAGACTCAACATAACGACGCTGACCTTCAGCAAAAATAGTATCAAACGCCAGCGAAGATTTCCCCGAGCCCGAGAGCCCAGTAAAAACTATCATTTTATTGCGTGGCATCTCCACGTTAATATTTTTCAGATTATGCGTGCGTGCGCCACGGACTGTTATTTTGTCGAGATGCTTACTTTTTTTATTTTCAGTCATTTTGTTTGGTATTGTAGTATACCAGATTTTTTTAATTATGGCAATTTGCCGTTATTGAACATGGTCATTTGTGATAGTATCCTATTTAGCAATGAAATCTTCTTAAAATACAAATATGGGGTCTCAAGATAAAAAAGTATCTTGTGTTTGTAGTAGTTCTTTTGTTGCCAATGTATGCTCACTATGTTGATAGATTTGGGAGAGTTGGTTTTTACGAATATAACGTAAAAACGACCACCATGATTTTACTTCCAAACACATCAACTTTTTTGGCAGATGAAAGCAAGTACAGAGGAAATACTCCAATGATAAGCGTTGGGGTAGACGCTAAGTTTCCTAACAAAATATCTCTTAGGTTTGATGGACAAAGAACCGGAGCATTTAGCATTTTTCGGCTATAATCGTTTATGAAATCAAATAGATAGGGTCTTTCAAAAACAGTAACGATTTAAATCGTTACTGTTTTTTCATTTTAAAAGTTGTTCTCTAAGCATTGTGATTTCATCACGAAGAATCGCTGCTGTTTCAAAATCCAACTCTTCCACCGCTTTGGACATTTTTTTTTCTTTCAGCTTCAAAAGTTTTTGCGGGTCCTTTATAAAAACTTGCGCGTCTATATCTAGGTTCAATCGTACGGCTTTCATATGGTCAGTTTCCAGATGCTCGGTGATGTCTTTTATCTGCTTAATAATTGTTTTTGGTGTGATACCGTGTTCATTATTGTAAGCAACCTGAATGGCACGACGGCGATTTGTTTCTGAAACTGCGCGTTCAATTGACCCAGTGATTTTTTCAGCATACAAGATCACACGCCCTTCTACGTTTCGCGCTGCTCGACCAATAATCTGAATAAGCGAGGTTTCTGAACGAAGAAAACCCTCTTTGTCTGCGTCAAGGATGCCAATGAGTGTTACTTCTGGCAGGTCTAGTCCCTCGCGGAGGAGGTTTACTCCAACGAGGCAGTCAAAAGTACCCTTGCGAAAAGCAGTTAGGATTTGGATACGTTCTAGCGTCTTGATTTCACTGTGAACATATTCTGCCTTGATTCCCTCCCCTTTTAAATATTCTGAAAGGTCCTCTGCCATTTTTTTTGTAAGGGTGGTGGCAATGACACGCCCTCCTTTTGATACAGCGGTTTTTGTTTCTGCGATAAGGTCCTGAATTTGCCCTGGGTATGCGTCCTTTGAACGGTCTTCAAGCTCTCCTCTCGTGTCTTTGCTTTTCCTAAAACTTGTGCATGTGGGAAAATTGGGACGCGCGAGAATAGGACGAATAGAAATTTCAGGGTCAATTAGCCCTGTTGGACGAATTACTTGCTCCACAACCTGTTCGCTATTCTCTTTTTCATATACAGATGGTGTTGCGGATGTAAAAATCATTTGCCCAACGCACTCATGAAATTCCTCAGAACGAAGAGGGCGGTTGTCCATGGCAGACGGCAAGCGAAAGCCAAATTCCACAAGAGTTTTTTTGCGCGATTGGTCGCCTGCGTACATTCCGCCTATCTGAGGAATGGTTACGTGCGATTCGTCTATTATAGTGAGGAAGTCAGGCTTTCCGTCTTTGGTACGTGGAAAATATGAGAGTAGTGTATCAGGAGCGGAACCTGCGCTACGCCCAGACATATGGCGTGAATAGTTTTCAATACCGTTACAGTAGCCAACTTCGCGAATCATAGCTAGGTCGTAAGTGGTGCGACGCTTCAAGCGTTCTGCCTCAAGTAGTTTACCTTCTTTCTCAAATTTCTTTAGTTGAGTGTCCAGCTCCTTTTTAATAACTTTTATTGCGCGGGTTTTTTCAGCTTCATTGGTGATGAAATGCTTTGCTGGGAAAATAAAAATTGATTCTGGAGTGTCTACGATTTTTTGTGATACTGGATCAACCTTGTTGATTGACTCAATCCCCCTTGTGTCCATTGTAATACTCCACACTATTTTTTCCGATACTGGCATTATTTCTATTAGCGAACCTATGGATCGAAATGTTCCGGGGGTAAGGTCGGCGTTTGTACGTGTAAAATGAATATTGATAAGTTTTTGCAAAAGCTCCTTGCGGTCAATTTTTTGACCTGACGAAAGCCTCATATTTTCTTTTTCATATTCTGCTGGTGAACCCAAACCATAAATGCACGAGACCGATGCCACAATAATCACATCCTTACGTGTGAGTAGCGCCTGCGTGGATGCGTGGCGGAGGCGGTCAATCTCTTCGTTAATCTGCGCGTCCTTTTCTATATACGTATCAGTGGTCGGCATATACGCCTCTGGCTGATAGTAGTCGTAGTACGATACGAAATAGTGCACCGCGTTTTCTGGAAAAAATTCTTTGTATTCCTGTGCTAGCTGCGCGGCAAGAGTTTTGTTGTGGGCGATGACGAGCGTAGGCTTGCCAACAGACGCAATGACATTTGCCATCGTAAATGTTTTACCTGATCCCGTGACACCAAGCAAGGTCTGTGCGCGCATCCCTTTTTTAAGCCCAACCAAAAGCTTCTTGATTGCCTTTGGTTGGTCTCCATTCGGAGGAAACGGCACTTTTATTTTGAAGATGCTAGTATTCATACGCTATAGTTATTACACCACTTCTCGCCCCGTGGCTAGCCGAGCCGTGCGAGGGTATGGTACTTGGGTCGCCAGCGGGCGGGAAAGAACTATGAAGTTTAAAGTGTTACTGTTCATAATGTTGAAATACTTATGGTGGCCAATTTTACCACATTAGAGGTCGCGAGGTCTCGTAGCGTGAGCCCAGCTCTAACGGGGCGGATTTTAGATTAAATGTAGACATCTATTTTCTATAATAACGATTCAAGAAATCAGTTTTAAGTGTATCAAAAGTTCCCTCTAAAATCGCTTCACGCATTTGGTCGACGACACTTACGAGAAATCGGAGGTTGTGGATTGAGCCCAAGGTTCCTGCTAGCATTTCGTTTGAGCGAAAAAGATGCGCAAGGTATGCCCTCGTGTAGTTTTTACAGGTATAACAATCACATTCACTATCAACTGGAGCGAAGTCGCGCACAAATTTTGCTCCTCGTATATTTATTTTCCCATCTCTTGTGTGTAGTGTGCCGTTTCTACCCATTCGCGTAGGAGCAACGCAATCAAATAGATCACAGCCATTTTCAACTCCGCCAAACAAATCTTCTGGTTCGCCGATGCCGAGGAGATGGCGAGGTTTGTCTTCGGGAAGAATCGCATTCACCCACCCTACTGCTGTCGTCATATCGTCTTTATCAAAGGAACCACCGATGCCGTAGCCATCAAAATCCATCGCTCCTAGTACACGCGCACTTTCTTCGCGAAGATCCTTGTGTCGTCCTCCCTGTAGCACCCCGAGTAACGCCTGAGGATTTTCACCACTTGGACGTCGGGTTTCCAAGTTGAGGTGCGCATCAAGGCTTCTCTTTGCCCAGCGATGTGTGCGCTCCATTGCCTCTTTTTGATACTCATACGGAGCCATTGGTGATGTACACTCATCAAAAGCAAAAAACATATCAGCACCGAGATTGTGTTGAATCTCAATTGAACGTTCAGGTGTAAAACGATACACGCTTCCATCTTTGTACGATTTAAACGTCACACCATCCTCATCGATCTTTGCGAGCTTGCCAGCCTCGTCTTCTTTCTCAACTTCTTCAACTATTGAGTCCACGCCCAAGACGCGAATCTGCTGATTCGCCTGCGGTACTTTTGAGAGCTTGCCAACTTTTGAACCAAACGCCGCGCCGAGAGAAAATACTTGAAAGCCTCCCGAGTCAGTCATAGTAGGCCCCTTCCAATTCATAAATTTTCCAAATCCCCCAGCGTCACGAACCAGCTCGTCACCAGGTTCAAGATAAAGGTGGTATGTGTTTGCTAAAACAACCTGCGCTCCTAGATCACGCACCATTTCAGGAGTTAGTGCTTTTACTGTTGCCTTCGTACCAACCGTAACAAACGCGGGAGTTTTTATGTCTCCGTGCGGAGTGATTATTGTGCCAGCTCTTCCGAGAGCTTTTTGCCCTGGCATCTTTTTTTCTATTGTAAACGAGATTGGCTTCATTTGGGTGATAATATCATACATTGACACAATGCGTAAATATTTATAGGATTATAAGTATTAATTCTATGTCATTAGCTAAATAATGGGGGTGGATTATGCCAACATTTGAGGTTATTGTAGCTGTTGCAAAGAACAATGCTATCGGGTATAAGGGCAATTTTACCATGGGTAAGTTTACAAAAGGACCTGTGAAGCATTTCAGAGATATGACAATGGGTCATGCGATTGTGATCGACTATAATACACTAGTTGCAATTTCCAGTATTCGAAATCGCACAACAAACCTACTTCCTGGTCGCGTAATTTATGTTTTTACACGCGATCCGCAGAAGTTGATGCGATGTCATTTGTAACACTGATACGATCTGCGTATTAGCAAAAGCCCAGCCATTTTAGAATGGCTTGGCTTTCTTCTTAATCACGAATTACATCCTTAACAACATCAACAATTCCTTTATCAAACATTGAAGGAAGAACCTGATCTTGTTTTGGTTCCTTTACATGTCCTGCTAGAGCTTCTGCCGAGCGAATGAACATCTGTTCGTTAAACTGTTTGATGCGGTTGTCCAGTGCCCCGCGGAAAATTCCTGGAAAAGCGAGCGAATTATTAATTTGATTTGGAAAGTCAGAACGACCAGTCGCAACAACGAATGCTCCTGCTTCTTTTGCAACATCAGGCATTATTTCTGGTATCGGATTTGCAAGAGCGAAAATAATTGGTTTATGAGCCATCGTTTTCACCATATCTGCTGTTAACAACCCGCCCTTTGATACTCCTATAAAAATGTCTGCACCTTTTAAGACTTCGGCAAGGGTTCCGGATTTCTTCTCACTATTCGTAATGCGCGCAAGAGTTTCTTTATCAGAATTCATATCAGCGCGACCATCATATATCGAGCCCCTTGTGTCGCAGATGATGAAATGTTTGAACCCATACTCAAGTAGAAGCTTTGTGATAGCAGTGCCAGCGGCTCCCGCCCCGCTCATTACTACACGCACTTCCTCCTTTTTACTTCCGCGAAGTTTCAGCGCATTAATTAGTCCCGCAAGCACTACAGTTGCTGTGCCATGCTGATCGTCGTGCATCACGGGTATTGGAAGCTCCGCGCGTAGACGCTCCTCTATTTCAAAACATCTCGGAGCAGAAATATCTTCAAGATTTACACCGCCAAAAACAGGTGCGATATTTTTTACGAGGGCAATAATTTCCTCCACATCTTGGGTATTCACACAAATCGGGAATGCGTCTACTCCAGCAAATTCTTTAAAAATTGCTGCCTTGCCTTCCATAACAGGGATAGCAGCATGCGCACCGAGGTTTCCAAGACCAAGGATTGCCGAGCCGTCGGAGACAATGGCAACAGTGTTGCCTTTTATCGTGTAATCGTAAGCAAGCGATTCATCCCGCCCGATCTCACGGGAGGCTTCCGCGACACCGGGGGTATACGCAAGAGAAAGTTCCTCGCGATTTGTGAGAGGAATTTTGCTTATCACTTCAATTTTACCCTTGTGTTTCTTGTGAAGAATAAGGGATTGTTTGTATATGTCATCCATATTTTTTAGTAATGCACGCGAGCGTGAGCGAGCGCGCCGTAAAGACCGCCAAAATCCCCGAGCTCCGCTTTTTCAACATTTGGGATTTGCGGATATATTTTTAAAATCTCTGCAAGATGTTTGCGGACAGCTGGAATAGGAATACCAACATCTTTCATCATTGAACCGCCAACAATAACAATATCTGGCGACCAGTGAACGATAGTGTTGTTGAGCCCGTACGCGAGAAACTTTGCTAATTCGTCCCATATCGCGTCGTCATGAATCTCATAGGGTTTTACACCGAAACGTTTTTCTACGGCAGTTCCAGAAACATACGCTTCAAGGTCGTTGCCTTCACATTTTGGGCAAAGGGTGTTGTCTGGGTCAATGATTTGATGTCCTGGTTCAAAGCCGAGTGAAGAGCGATCAATTTTTCCATTAATGATGCGTGCGCCACCAACACCCGTGCTCACGGTTAGATACGCGATAATAGATTTGCCTCGCCCTGCTCCAAAGTGCGCTTCACCAAGACCAACGAGAGCTGAGTCATTTTCAAGATCCACAGGCACCTTGTATTTAGCGTGGAGTGTTTCTTTAATATCGTGCCCAACCCAATCTGGAAGATTCTGGCTCTTTACAAGCAATGTTTGAAGGTCGTTCAAAGGCCCAGCGATACCGCCCACTATTGCAGTCACGGCGCGATTTTCAGCAGCGTGACCTTGAGCAAGATTATCAATTATGCGTTTCAGTGTATCAATGCCATCGCCAAAATCCTTTGGCGTAGAAACAACAACAGGCTCGCCGAGAAATTTGTCTCGGTCAGCTGCCACAACTCGCATTTTTGTGCCCCCAATATCAAACAGTATAAACATGTTCTTATTCTAGCAGGCAAATCGTAAAAAGCAAAAAAACTCGCTCTTACTGCTCCGTATACATCGGGTTGCATTTCAAGCAAATGCCTAGTTCCTCCAGCTTGTCTAGGTATTTTACAATAGTCATAATATATTCGGAGTGGCTCCATGTAAGCGGAGTTGCGGAAAGTGGCTCTCCGCTGTATGGATGAAGTTGCTCAGAGAATACTCCTGAAGGCCCTGCGTGCTTTACTGCCCACGCTAGCCATTGGTGCACGGGAGCAAAATCCGCCTCCTTTTTTGCGAGAGCAATATAGTATTGAGCGAGCCACAGTGTGGTGATAATCCATGGGTTACCAGGAACACCTGACGTGTCACGGAAATAAATATCTCCTTCATAACGAGCGATGCCACTTACGGAAGTTTTTACCAAAAGTCGGTCTTCAACTTGTTTTACAGTACGAGCCAAACGAGGATCCTCCACATCAAGAACACCAAACTCAAATATGCCGTACATACTGGACATATCAAGTGTGCGGTCGTAAGTAATAGTTCCATCGTCAGCAACATTTATCATTTTTACAAAAATTCCCTGCTCTTCGTCATACAAATAGTTGAGTATGGATTGGCGAATTTCAAAGGCGGCTGTAGTGTAAATATGCTCGCTCTTTTCTTTACCTAAAAGTTTCGCGAATTTTGCTGCGCACATAAGAGCGCTGTAAACCGTTGCTGAAGTAAATGTATGAATGCCAAATTTTTCTTCCCACAAATCGTATGATGCCTTCGGAAGCTGTGTTTTTGGGTCGCGATAGCCGACCATGAAGTCAGCTGAACGCTTTATCAGAGAATTATAAATTTTTTCAATGAACTCCAAATCCCTTGTCTGAGCATAATGATGCCAAAGAGCTATAAGCACCAACGCCGTTTCGTCTTCTTGTATCGGTAGTTCTATTTTTCCGTTTCTCATCCACGGATGCCATGAGCTTCCTAGTGATTCGTCTGGACGATATTTGTGCATAAAATACCCGTCGCCCGTGAGCACATTATCGCAGAAATCAAAAAAACGTTCCGCAACATTAAAATCCCCAGCCATATCAAACGCAATAGCTGAAAACGCTCCATCTCTGGGCCACATGTAACTGTATGTATCACGACCGTTTTGAAGCATATCAGAATCCGCAGAAGCAATAATTGCTCCGTGATTGTCTGCGTGCGTGCGAATGGTTAAGAGCGATCTTTTGAACAAAGAGATTTCATCTTGTGTGAGTCCGTAAAAAGTAAAATTGTATTTATTTACCCAAGCATGCCAAAAATCGCGAGTCGTGCGGAGCAAATGACCAGGATTTCTTTCTAAGACGTATTTGTTTAGCTCTTGCGTCTCCTTCATAGATTTTCCAACAGCAACCCAGTAATGAATGGTTTTTGATTCGTTTGCGGGGATATCAAGGTAAAATCCCATAACGGAATCTGCAGGGCCGTGTTCTATCAAGTTTTTTGCGAGCTGTCCGTCCTCTGCGTCTTTGAAGCTTCCCTCTTTACCCTCTATTTTAAATACCCCTGCAGTGTAGTCGTCGAAGCTTCCCTTTTCCGATAGTCCATTTATTAAAAAAACTCTCTTGCCATTATAATGAACGATGACATGATTAATAGGGTCAAAATACGCTGTGTCTCCTCGGTGCGATTCGTATATCTCAAACTCGTGTCCAAAGAAAAGTTTGATTGAACGCTTTATATCAGAATCGTTTGTCACTTTTACCTCACGGAGAAAAATATTTTTCTCGTTATATACAGTGTCGGTTAGATTGAGAGTTACACCAAGCGTTCTATTAATGGCTGTGGTAACGCCCTGTAGTGACTGGTCCGCGGAGCGAATTTGTATATCCCAGTTTGGGTTATCAAACCAGTTGAGCTGATAGTCCACCCACACACCTATGCGATGCGTGTAGTGACCGCCGACATGATTTTCAAGTCCCACGTACGGAAAATAAAAGTCACGCACCTGCGCGCGCTTGTCGGTGCAGACAAGAATATTTCCGTTACCAAGTGAAAGGGACTTAGGCATACATATAGTATACAACTAACTACATACAACTGACAACTGACACCGCTTCTCATTCAGCAGAACGACTCTTGGAGTATAATTAGAAAATTCACCTACGGGTCGCACAATTGACATGGAGCAAATTATGACAACTCCTTTACTTTAATTTTCTTTGCATACGTTGGGTGCCCAACAACGCGAAGACGCAAATCTTGAAGCACGTTCATATACGCGATAAATGCTTCGTATGGAGTATTGTACGGATTAAAATATTTATGCACATCTCCGTCATTGAACCATTTGGTGCACATATAATAGAAGTGGTCAGATGTCTGAAGTTTTCGCCAGTCGCTAATGAGTTTCTCGTCATTAGTAGCAAGCACTTCTTCCTCAAGGTCGTACACGCTCTTTATAGCATCGTGTTGCATTGGGTTTGAGAGCCATGCGGAAAGGTCGCGCTCCACATCCGCCCATGACATATAGCTGTGCACATCAAGCTCAGATACGGGATCGTATCGCTCTATTGCTTCGCTCGGTGTTATAAAATCGTTGTCGGGATGCTTGTATATTTCCTCGGGTAAATGACGAAGAAAATTAAAAATGCCTGTATCCTCCCACTGGTGTTCACCAAATGTTTCGTAATCCATAAAGAGGTTGACGACATGCCCGTTGCCGTTTACTTGTGATGCCCAGTTTGCAAACTTTGGCGCAGTGAGAGGAAAATCCGCCCAGTCCTTTGAGGAAAAACGAAACGCGATATCGTCGGAGAGGCGATAATTTTTGAGCAGGAGCTTCAAATTCTCTGTGCCTTGCGGGCGATACAAAAAATTTGGACTTCTCCAGCCGAGTACATGATCTGCTCCCTCAGCGATTATTCCCTTGTATCCCATTTTCTCTACCTCCATCGCAAGCGCGTTGTTGTAGATAAGCTCAGTGTTACGAAAAACAGTTGGTGTAACACCAAAAAGCTCCTCAATTTTCTCGCGGTGCATCTTTACTTGACGGCGAAATTCATCTGGTGAATAAAGGAATGATAGTGAGTGATAGTAGGTCTCCTCATGTACTTCCACTCGACCTGTTGCTACGAGCCTTTGAAAAGACTCGAGCGTTTCTGGGCTAAACTCCTGAAGTTGGTCCAAAAATACTCCAGAAAAAGAGAAACTAATTTTGAACTCAGGGTGCTTGTTTAGAAGCTCAAGCATAACAGCATTTGCAGGAAGGTAGCACTTCCCCGCTACTTTATTCAAAATTTTCTTGTTGTTTATGGAGCGCTCGGAGTCGTCGTTGAAATACTCGCTGTCACGGCCAATATCAAAAACGCGATAATCCTTCACGCGAAACGGCTGGTGCACTTGGAAATAGAAGCAGATGGAGGCCATTGGGTAGGTATTAGTTAGTAGGTGTTAGGTTTTAGAAATACAAATACATTGTAACAGATAAAATGGAAATAACTTATTAATTCTATACGTACCTTGTTTCGGGGGTTGCTCCGCAGGCGCAGATAATTTTTTCATAGTAGTCTATGCACTTTTTGCTTGCAGTATACCAGCTAATCTTTTTTACCTCCTCACGGCTGTTGCCCCACAGAGTTTCTTTGAGTGAGCGATGCGATATGACGCTTAAGATTTTGTTTGCCATGTCTTCTGTGTCCCAGAAATCAGTTTTGAGCGCGTGTGTGAGCACCTCTGCAACCCCAGACTGTTTTGAAATGAGAACAGGAGCTCCAGATATGATTGATTCAAGAGGTGTGATACCAAATGGTTCCGACACAGAGGGCATTACAAATAAGTCTGCGATTTTGTACACCGCGTTCAAATCGTCTCCACGGAGAAAGCCGATAAAGAGCACGCGGTCAGAAATACCGAGGTATGCCGCTTCAAGCATCATCTGTCTTTCCATATCTCCAGAGCCTGCGACGAGAAAAAGAACATTCGAATTTACCTCAAGAACTCGTTTCGCGGCGCGAATAAAATACTCAGGTCCTTTTTGAATTGTAATGCGTCCAGCAAATAGAACAATTTTTTGTCCCGTTTTTTTGAGCTCTGAAAGTCTGTCGGGAATATTCGCATAGTCACACTCATCTATGCCATTGTGCACTACTTCAATTTTTTCTGACGGGATACCGTAGTGCTCCACAATTTTTTGCTTAGTAAAGTTAGAGACTGCGATAATGCCGTCGGCGTAGTTCATACTCTCACGTTCAATTTTGTAAACATCCTGATTCACACCTTGTCCACCAGTGCGGTCAAACTCTGTTGCGTGCATATGAAGTATGAGTGGTTTCCCTGAAAATTTTTTTGCTTCTACTCCTGCGAGGAATGAAAGCCAATCGTGCGCGTGGATGACATCAAACTTTTCTTTCTTGGCGATGTCGCGCGCGCGGAGAGCATAGCGACAAACTTCTTGCATTAGGGTGTTCCCATAGATGTCCGAAAGAATTTTATCGCGTTCGTGGATATAACCCTCTGATGTTACGTATGGCTTTAGCGGGGTTTCAATTTCTAAAAATTTTACTTTTCGTGTATCTGCAAAAAGAATATTCATAAAGTAAGCAGATACGCCAATTTTTTTTGGTAGAACAAAAAGTACGTCAATTTTCCTGGAAGCCAAGGCTCGGGTCAGTCCAAAACACGCAGTGCCTAAGCCACCGCTGTTATGAGGAGGAAATTCCCATCCGAACATAAGTACTCGCATAATTTAATGTAAAGGTATCCTCACCATTGTAACACGTGCGAATATAAAAGTGTGCAAGGAAATTGTGGATATGTGATGCTCGAGGTTGTCTTGGGCGGTGTGAGGATGAATGAGACTATACGGATTTTGATTTTTTAGTGATAAAATGGTATGTTTTGTGTCAAATGGAGCCTCTAGAATTCCCTGTTCGTCTCAATCGCTACCTTGCACACAAAGGTTTTTCAACTCGCCGTGGCGCCGACGAACTCATTACAAAAGGGCTTGTCAAAATAAATGGCAAAGTAGCTGTGCTCGGCGACAAAGTCTCAAGCTCAGACGACAAAGTAGAAGTTTCAGAAAAAGTCACTGCAAAGATTGAAGGATCATACCGCTATCTCGCCTACTACAAGCCGAGAGGCATTTCTACAGACACACAGACTGAGGGTGAGAGTATCAAGTCGTCCCTCCCCGCGCTCCGCGGACTCTTTCCTCTTGGTCGTTTAGACAAAGACTCAGAAGGTCTTGTAATACTCACAAATGATGGTCGTTTAACTGACCGCGTGCTTTCGCCAGACCGTGTGCACGAAAAAGAATATTTGGTAAAAGTGGACAAAAAAATCACGGACACTTTTGTGCGGCACCTTGAACACGGAATTTTAATAGAAATTTACAAGACCAAGCCCGCAAAAGCGCGCCGTGCTGGAGAAACTCTTTTCCGTATTGTGCTAACCGAAGGCAAAAAGCACCAGATTCGCCGTATGTGCGCCGCAGAAGGCTACCATGTCCTAGAGCTCAAGCGCGTTCGCATTATGAATATTAAACTCGGTGACCTCAAGGAAGGCGCTTACCGCGAAATCGTCGGCGACGAGCTAGCTGAACTCAAGAAAAGTATCGGGCTGTAGTCTATCCTATTGTGATATCAGCAATTGCGGTGACGTCAATACTCCACGGCACATCAAGACGTGCCTCTATTTTATAGAGATACACAGACTGTCCGAGTGGAGAAAATTGAGAAAGGATTCCAATTGTGCTACCAAGGAGACCACCTACTGAGCCAGTTACTCCCTGCAATCCGCGCGGTAATGCTTCACCAGGGATAGACATCTCGAAATGGTATTCTTCTCCGTTTATATATTCTTTTTCTCCGCCGAGGACTAGGTCGAAGCTATATGACCTAGTGTTACTGGACGAATTAGAAACACCAATGTTGGTTGAGCTAATGGTGGGGATGTTCATACTCTTAACCTTTTCTGTGATAATCAATTTAACTGACAATTTTTGTGCCTTTGTGGGTTCATCCAAAAAAAGAGTTATTTTACCAGCAATTTTATCATTAACACTAAACTGCTGTTTATCTAAGACTAAATTTATTTTGCTCATATGATTATATTATTCAACAATTAACACCGCTGAAGCACTAGCCTTTTGCCCAGTTTCAACTTTTTTTACAGTAAATGTATATGTGATTGTGCATCCAGTATGTTTTGGAGTTATAGGGATAGACATTGAGCCACTCGATCCTTGGCCAACAATACTGCTCATCGCTGGTGAATTAAACGCAGGGTCTGCGCACCCAGCCAATGACTCTATGCTACTAAAACTATTTGCATTTGTAGAGTTCCATACAAAATCATACCAGCCAGTGTATTTAATATTTAAATTTGTCACACCATTTACGGTAATGGTTGCTGATGGTGCATCGCTATCTACAGAAACAGGCTGGGTAGTATTTGTAGCAGCAGAAGAATCGACAGTCACTACAAAAGCATCTGGTGGAGTAGGAAGTGCGCCTCCACGACCACCAGTACTCCCAAACCCAGTTTCATCGTATGTTCCAGGAAGTGTTTGTTCGTGGTTAACAGAAATGGGTGTGGTTGTCGTTGTTGTATACACTTGGACGCTCTTTGCTTTTGCCTCGTTCGCTTCCACCGCTTGATAAGCCCAAATTGCTCTGCCGACAAGCGCGATGAGAATAATCGCAACAAGAATTGAGATGATTAATTTGGTAGGAGAAGTTCCGCCTTTGGACGGAGTGCTTATCGTTCCAATTGTGTCAACCCCCACCGATAAACACAAGCAAAAAACCAAACGTAGCATTAGTACGCTATAGCGTACTAATGCTACGTTTGGTTTTTTAACTGAATCCCTCGCTCACCCAGAAGGGTTTTCCTTTTGCGTGGTGTAAAAGAACGGCGTCTTTGAGGGACGTTGGGAAGACTATTACATCGCTAAGTTCCTCACGAGTGAGCCATGCAAATTCCAAATGATTCTCCTGGCTTATGCGCCCGCTATCGCTTAATAATGTAACTTCAAATACAAGATTGATTTCGTGCGTTTCTTCTCCTTTTATTTCAAATTTATTTTCAGAAGCGCCAATGAATCGTTTTACTTTGCTTTCTTCACCAAGCTCCTCTTTGATTTCTCGCATCAGAGCCTCTGGCGCGCTTTCACCATCCTCAATATGCCCGCCAGGAAAGAAATAATTTTTATTCCCCTTCCCTCGGCAAAGTAAAATCTTTCCTTCCTCTTCAATTATTGCGCGCGCAATGCATTCAATGATATTCATAAGTGATTAGTAAAAACCATAACACCGATGATTACAGATGTTACGCACACAAGAAGCACCACTCCTCCCATCATATCTTTTATCTTGCCGATTATAGGGTCGGTGTTTGGCTCAATTTTGTTGCAAAGGTCTTCAACCGCTGTATTCACTATTTCTGCGGAGAGTACCGCGCAAATAGATATAATAATAAACGCCCATTCAAGTTTCGTAAATTGAAGATAAATACCCCCCACAATAACAAGAAAGGCAACAACAGTTTCTATGCGGAAGTTTACCTCCTCCTGCCACACAGTGCGGATACCACTCATTGCCCAGCCAAAACTTTTAATTAATTTTTTCATATCAGATTATTGTAGCACCACTGATGCCTTTTTTGAATCCTTTATGCGGTGTATAAACTTTCGTATTTCTTCAACCACAATAATAAACGATGCGATTACAAAAATCATACCCCATTCTGTCAGTGACAAGGGAACAGTGTGCAGAAGTTTTTGTCCCACACTTGTGTACAGAGCAAACATTTGAAGCAATACAACGATGACTAACGCGCCCAGAAGGTACAGGTTGGAAAACGGGTTCATTTGAAAAATTGACAATTTATGAGAACGGCAATTTAACGCGTTGAACCATTGAAAAACGGCTAGAAGTGTAAGCGATATTGTCCATGATTTTGCTGGCTCACCGTACGAATAGTCGCCAAAGAGATACAGAGTTCCAACAGCCATCACACTTGCCATTATTATGATGCGCGTGTACATTAGGCGATCCACTAAACGGCGCGACTCCTTTGAGTGTTTTTCAAGTAAAAGACCTTTCTCTTTTGGCTCCATAGCAAGTGACACGTCTAGAAAACCGTCTGTCACAAAGTTGAGCCAAATAATCTGCGCTGGTAAAATTGGCACCATGTAGCCGAGCAATAATGCTCCTGAGATAGTAAGAACTTCTCCAGTTGCTGTTGAAAATAAATATAAAATAACTCTTTTGATTGTTCTGTAAATACTTCTACCCTCTTCTATTGCAGAAATAATACTTTCAAGATTATCATCTAGAAGTACAATATCTGATGCGGATTTTGCTACTTCGGTGCCTACCACCCCCATGGAGACTCCCAAGTCTGCCGCAGACAATGAAGGCGCGTCGTTCACGCCGTCCCCTGTCATAGCTATAATGTTTCCAGCGCTTTTATAAGCGCGAATAATTTTAATTTTATGCTCTGGAGTGACGCGAGCAAAGACCGAAACACTCTGAATAGTATTCGTTAGTTCCTCGTCAGACATAGTGTCTATGTCTCTGCCGGTTAGAATTTTATCGCCTTCGCTAAAAATTCCAGCTTCAGACGCTACAGCTTGCGCTGTAACTCTATGGTCACCAGTAATCATCACTGTTCTCACTCCTGCATCGCGCGCTCGCATAACAATAGACGGCACTTCCGAGCGCAAAGCATCGTGCATACCTAGGAAGCCAACAAATGTAGCATGTGGTGGAGTCGTAATACTTGGCAAATCACTTACCCCTTTTAATGTCGCCAATGCAATCACGCGAAGTCCGTCTTTGGACATCCCCATAAGCACCAATTCAATTTCAGACCTCATCGTCTCATTTATAGTGATAGTATCACCATTTATAATAATAGTGTTACAGAAATCCAAAATAATCTCTGGAGCGCCTGAAAGAGACAAAACATTTATATCGCCTTCTCTGTTTAAAACCGCGTGGTATTTTAAATTATAGTCAAACGGCATCTCTGATATGATGGGAAATTCGTTTTCAAACACATCCTTGTGAAAACCAAGCTTTTGTGACAGCACAAGCATCGCCGCCTCAGTAGGGTCTCCAGAAATATTCCATTGATTTGTTTCATTGTTAAACAATACACGCGCGCTCGCACACAACGATGACATTTTTCCTAGTAGCAAAAGTTCAGGATGATTTGCAACCTCTACCTCTGCCCCGTCTAAAATAATTTCTCCGTGTGGTTCGTATCCAACACCTCCAACCTTAAAGAATTTGTTGTTTGTGTAGATTTTCTGCACAATAATTTCATTTCTTGTGAGTGTGCCTGTCTTGTCTACAGCCAAAATATCAATTTGCCCTAGAGCCTCTACAGCTTGCATTCTCTTTACAAGCGCATTTTGCTTGCTCATTCGCCAGACACCAGTTGCAAGCACAACAGTAAGCACAATTGGTAGACCTTCTGGAACAACAGACACAGAAAGGGTCACAACAGTTAGTAACATTTCTATTACTCCTTTGCCAGCAACAATTCCTATAGTGAAAAGCGAGATGGAAATAAGCGCGGTAATAATGACAATTAAACGCGCAAGACGACCTATTTCAATTTTTAGTGGCACATCATTGTTTATAGAAACAATTTCTTTTGCTATAGTCCCAATTTCGGTATTAAGACCAGTTCCAACAATAATAGCCCTCCCTGTACCAGTGGTTATGTGAGTTCCACGATATATCATATTGCGACGGTCAGATACGGCTATCTCATCCCATGTAGGAGTGTCAGTTGTTTTTCTAACTGGGACAGATTCGCCAGTGAGCGCAGCCTCACTCACGCGAAGATTTCGTATAGTAATAAGGCGGGCATCGGCTGGCACTCTTTCACCTTCCTGCACCACAATAATATCTCCTGGCACTAGTTCGTTGTCTGGAATAATAACTTCTCTTCCGTCCCTTAAAACAGTTGCCTTTGTTTCTATAAATTTTCGCAAACTTGCAATCGTATTCTGCGCGCGTCCTTCTTGAATTGACCCTATAATTGCGTTTATCAAAAGTACAGCGAAAATAACTACCGCATCAAGGCCTTCACCAAGAAGAAGCACGACACCCGCCGCTGCAATTAGGACGTAAATGAGTGGGCTTTCAAACTGACGTAAAAAAATGCGTAAGATACTGTCTGGAGCAACTTCCGGTAATTTGTTTTTGCCGTATTTTTCTATACGACGCTCTACCTCAGAATAGTCGAGGCCTTCTCCGTCAGTTTCAAGTATCGTAAATATTTCCTCAAATGTTTTTGTGTGCCATACTGGCCTAATATTATTTTCTTTGGTGGCGTTCATTTTGTCATTTTAGCAAATTTATCACTATGAAGTTCACGAATTAATAAGACCCAGTTTCTCATCCCTGCTCCATCTTTTGAACTCTGCTTCGCGCGCGCGAGCTGTTGCAAAGTCTGGCACCTCTTCGGAATATTTAAGCACAACAGGTCGGCGGATTTTTGTGTAATGAGCGCCACTCTTAAGATTGTTGTGCGCGTGTAGTCTTTTTTTTAGATTGTCTGTACTGCCGGCGTAAAAAGTACCATCAGCACATTCTAATATGTACACAACATATGACATACGTAATTTATTATTTCAAACCGTGTTCGTGGAAGCACTCAACATACTTGCGGTCTTCACCAAGAATATGCCCTGTCCACCATTCTCCAAGGAAATCCATCAATTGAAAAGGCAGCGCGCTTGAAACACCGCTTTCAAAATCTTTTACGAATTGAGCAATCTTTGCTTTATATGCTTCATGAGATCTAGTGTGTTCTACTTTGTCTATATAGTTAAATTCCTCAAAGTGTCTCTCCTCTGTTGAAAAATGATATTCTGCGTAATCAGTAAGCTCCATGAAGATTTTTTTCATTTCTTTGTTTTCGTTTGACTCCTGCATCACCTGATAAAACCTATTAATAATTCCAACAAGCCTTTGGTGCTGAGGATCAATTTCCTCAACGCCGAGTTTGTATATGTCGCTCCATTTGATTAATTCCTTCATATTCTATCTATTACTTAATAATTACCAATATTATATCATCATTAAAACTAATGTCACTTTGCTAACCCCAAGTTTACGCGAGCATTTGATAGAGCTTTTCCCAAATCGCGTACATCGCGTAAGTATCTTGTCCGCAATAAATTTTTAGGTGTTTTGAAATGTGCTTACTAGTTCCTGTAGGAGTTTTTTTGTCTGTCATCTCCCACCATGAGTTTGATGCCTGTCCCCCTTCTTTAATAACAAGACTGTCGTACGACAAATCAACAAGTGCGGGGAGAACTTTTTTAATAGAGGTGCTTCCTTTAAATTTTGGATGAACGTAATGTTGTTTTTTAAATACATCCATAAGGTCGTAAAGCATATTATTTATACGCTCCATTGCCGCCTTATGTTCGGGCATACGCTCACCGAGCTCTCGGTTTACACCAGCCTCAAAAGATTTGTTCCATGCAATAACAGTTCCTGACTTACCAATATGTTTTTCGAGAAGCTTCGCCACCTCATCTGAAGGGTCACTCCGCTTTTCATGAAGATACTCAATGTGAGACATTTTGTCGCCTGGTTTTTCTAGAATGTGAAGTGAAAACTGGAATGGGATCCTTTGGTATGGACGAAAACCATCAAATGCTGGTATCGCAGGCGCGTATGTTTCGTAGTCAAAAAAATAAAGCGGAAAAACAAGGTCTTTTATTTCTTCACTAATTCCTTCAACATCAACCATTGGTTTCTGCCTGCGATGCGCGGTAATCTGGTTTACTTGAACGTCAGAGAGCTCCATACCTTCTGGGATGTCCAGCATGTCGTAGATTTTTCCATCCACGAGTGTTGCAAGTTTCTTTTTGCTCGTGCCAATACGTGAAATATCATGTATAGAATAATCAGGCACTTCAGGATTTGAATATTTAAAAGTTGTACAGTGGCGACTGCGACCGTTGTAAATACACCCACAACCACCAGAAGGCTCCTTCTTGTTATTTAAATACTCCTTGGCTGTTTTCATTTGTTCTTCAACCAATGGAAGTCTTGCGCGGACGGCCTCAGTTTGATCCTCAATCAAAAATAGCTCTTCAGTATTGAGTGCTCCAAAACGGACATAATCCTTGTTTAGATGCACAAGAAAATATTTCCCCATTGGCACGTCTGCGCGAGAGAGCACAGATGCCTGAAAAGTGAGGTCGTCAATATGGTTGTGGTCTGTACCACCCTCCTTGAGCGAGTTGGTTCCTTTTATTTCATACAAATCCCAACAACTTTCTTTTTCATTCCACACGAGCGCGTCGTTTCGAGCAATGAAACCATCCTCAATAAATGTCGCCTGAAAGATGGCGAGAGTACGAGAATCCATAAGCTCACGAGTTTTCTCCACTGCCTCCTCACCTTTTTCCAAAACCTCTATCCCGCCAGAAAAAATTGAAAGTATGTGAGCTTCTGCCTCAACTTCGTTTCCCTGCTCCATAAGATTTTGCTCAAACGCGGAGAGCTCAAACTCTTGCAGAAGTTGCGGTTTGTTAAGCTTGAGCCATGTATTCTTTGAGCAGAAAACATAATCAAGAAATACAGTTTTTGAGATTATCATTGGTTTCTATTGTATCACAAACAAAAAAACACCAAGTTAGGTGTTTTACTTGTCGGAATCCGAGTTTCTCGGCAGCCAATCCATTAGCTTTTTCCTGTGCTGATCTAGCGACCAAAGGTCGCCATGTGTAAATAGCGACACGTGAGCGTCTCTAAACTTTTGTAGAAGCGCTCCAGTGGCACGAGGCCAACCAGCAGGCATGTTTTTGTTGTAGGATTCCAAGAATTCTGAAACAGAAATCAAAACAGGAGCTTCCTTCATATTTTTCTTGTTTCCAACCATTTATTAATGATAACACAAAAATTGAAGGATTACAAGAGATTTCGTAATAGGCTAACAATAGTGATTGGACCAACACCACCGGGGACTGGTGTCATAATGGAAGCTACTTTTTCGCATTCGGGGTCGATGTCACCCAAAAGCTTGCCAGCCAGTTCACTCGTGCCTGCATCTATAAGTACGGCTCCTTCCTTGATCATATTTAGTTTAATGCTGTGCGGTACACCCATCCCTGAAATAATAATGTCAGCCTTTTTAAATAGAGAGAGTTTTTCTTTTTCACTTGTTTTAATATCAACTACATCATGTGGAACATTTATTCGCTTTAACATTAAATGCACAGGCTCCCCAACGAGTCGCCCCAGTCCTGCTATGACAATCTTTTTTCCTTTGAGCGAGATGTCATGCGCTTCAAGTATTTCATACACTGCTTGAGCTACTGGAGGCGTACTGTCCATCTTTCCTTTCGCGTAGCTTTCTTTTGCAACGCTACCAAGAATGTCAATGTCCTTGAGTGGGGAAATCGCGTCCAGCACCTGCTGCGTGTCTACCCCTTGCGTAATGGGAAGCTGTACCACAATGCCGTTATAATCTTTTTCACAGAGGATTCTCAATGTTTTCACCGCATTGTCAGTTGTTTTTACATCAGGGTATTTTTTCACATCCACAGAAATCCCGACACTCTCCGCTACGCTCGATTTCATTTTTACAAATTGCTCTGTGGCTGTGCTCCCGCCAAACACCACAAAACAAACTTTCTTCGGCGAAGAAAAAAGAAGTTCTGTTGCAAGCTTTTCTTCAAGAGCCTTTGCGATTTTGTTCCCATCAACAAGCATTATTCTGTCGCTTTCTCAATATTTGAAATGTATCCTTTCATAAATAGATTGTAGCACCGAGCCTAAAACTACTCAATGCATTTAGAAAACTTATTTTTAGAATCCACCAGAGTATTACATGTGGGCTGATCGGCGAGTTCAAACCCCATAATGACCACAATTTCGCCTCCCTTAATCATATGTGCTGTTGGACCATTCATACATATAACACCGGATATCGTATTTCATAAACCTCACCTTATCATGAAGGTCTTGTCTATGGTAACGCTACCAACATAATCCACGTTTGCCTCAGTCACTGTAGCACGATGAATTTTTGATCGAAGTAAAAATATCATGTTATCTCAATTATATCACTACACTATAAAAACAATAGCTCGCGGTCAAGCTCGTCGGCCTCAGTACCTAGTTCTTTGTGATCAAGCGCCTGCTTGGTTGAACCAAGGTAAACCACGCGTTTGCCAAGTTTGTTCTCTAAAAAATCAATCTGTTTATGTATGAGGTCAAATTTCTCGCTCTTTGTTGTGTTTCCAAACAAATCTGCTTGAGGTGTAAAATCGGCAGTGAGGGCTTCTAATGTTACTCCTGCAGTTCTGTACAAAATACCCTTTGCTCGAATTTTTTTAAACAATTCCCGCGCGAACGGAAGAGAAATTTCTGGCGAGTTTGATGGCGATGGAAGCGCGGTTGAAGCAGATGCTATTTTGAAATCATTTGTCTTGAGGAAAATAGAAATTTTCTTTGGAGTCAATTCGTAATGTCGCGCTTTTCTGCACGCATCCTCTATGTGTTTTGAAATCTGCGACCATAGAAACGCTTCGTCATTTGTTGCGGGATGAAATGTTCGCGTTTTTTGGATTGATGAGTATGTGTTCTTTACTTCCGTGTTCACTCCCATAACCAAAACGCTGTTTAGCTCCAGCCAAATTGCTTCATATGGTTTTGATAGGCACTTTTTTACCCATGCGAGATCCTTCTCGCGAAAATCAAGTGCTGTTTTTGCGCCTCGTCGTATCAGCACCTCTGCAGTTCTCGGCCCTATTCCCCACACTTTTCCAACAGGGACTTTGGCAAGAAAATCCCTTGCAGTGTTTGCGTCAATTATTGTTAGACCGTTTGGTTTCACCCAGTTGGACGCGACCTTTGCCAAAACTTTTGTTGGCGCGAGACCAATGGACACAGAAAGTCCCAGCTCGTCGCTGATATCTTTCTTAATTTCTTCAGCAATTTCTATGTAAGTTTTTTTGAGAGTTCTATCCAACCCTGTCACATCGGCAAAGCATTCGTCTATGCTGTACTCCTCCACGCCATACGCGTATCTATTTACGACATCAAACATCTTGCTTGAATACTCAGCGTATGATTTATAATCGCCTGGAAGAACAATGACGTTCGGAAATTCTTTTTTAATTCTAAATATCGGCATACCACGCACAACGCCAAGCGCCTTTGCTTCGTATGAAAGAGCCGAAACGATTCCTCGTTCCTCTCCTGTGACTACTGGCAGACCTTTTAGTTTTGGATTTTTTGCGCATTCCACACCCACAAAAAACGCGTCGCCGTCTATGTGTAAAAGTACTTTAGATTTTGGGGTTTTTAGAGAAATAGGCGCGTCCATACGCCAATTATACCAAATCCGAATGTGTCGTGCGGAACGCAATAATGATGACTGTAATTAATATTCCTATGAGCCCAAAGAACTTCAGGGTATCTCCCGAAAGCACAGCTTCGCTCGCATATGTGGAAATAATAGCAAACGGCAACTCTGATAGAAATGTAATAAATATGTATAAATTCAAAGGATAACGAATAATACCAAATGCGTATCCAAGCTCTGCGGGAAGCGCAATGCGTAAAAGTAACGCAGTAGTAAAGGTCGTGCGTTTTTTGACCATATTGCTCCAGTCATCAAGTTTCTCTTTAGACACAAAATATGATACTGCCTTGTAGCCAAAGTAGCGTCCGATTATATACGCAATGATATCGCCAATAAGCCACCCGGTAAGCAGAAAAATTATTGTAGGAACAGGCCCCCAGATGAGCGTTGCAATTGGTACAAGCGGAATATTTGTAAGAGGGCTTATAAGAGCTGCTAGGGCGGATGTCAGTACAAACACAAGTATTGCTAGGAGTTCATTTTCTACTGCAAGCGCATTTAGATAACTAGCGATTACATAAAAAGCGCTCTGAAGAACACTTGAATACCAAAATAAAAAAGCAATTATTATTGCGATGCAGAGCAAAAGAATAAGGCGCTTGTTCATATCCCTAAGTATAGCAAATGTGGAAAAGAGTGAGATTTGTTAATTTACCACAAAAAACAATGCGCAAAATGAAAGAACAGTAATGATTGCAAACGCACCGATTGTTTTCAAAAATTAATTTCTCCTATAATTCCTCACCTGCATAATACGCGAATGAGGACCATTCATCGCGCCGCCATCATATCTTTTATAAAACTCCTTCATTGGACCCATCCTTGTCCAGACGGAATCAAGACCAGTATAATTTATAAGCCACCCTGCAAATAGAACGGATACGATAAATCCAACAATTAACAATTGAAAATTTTTCTTGTACGAAAAATCGTATTTTTTTAGCAACCAAGCGCCAAACCCAACACAAACTATTGCGACGACGACCACCCCAAATGGAAATGTTGCTAGTAATTGCTCGAATCGAAAAACTACCATAGGTCCATGAGTACGGAGAGAAAAAGCCACAACGCTCACTAGAAAAACAGATAGGATTGTAAGACCTATTATACCGCAAGCCAATGCAAGTGAGCCAAGCACAAAATAATATTTTGGCTTCATTTTCACATCACCGCTTTGGATTTGGCTGATGATTTTTTCCTTTATCATTATTTTTGATTCGTTTGACATAGTTTTTTCATTAATATTTTAGCACGATTTATCCGCGTACCGACAGTTCCAATAGGAATACGCAAAATATCGCTAATCTCCTCATACGATTTGTCCTCAAGAAAAAAGAGTGACAATGGTTCGGAATACAGCATTGGCATTTGCAAAAGGCATTTGTTTACCTTTTCTCTAGTTTCTTCTTTGCTAAATGTCTCTACCAAATCCTCCTCGCTTTCAAAGTCCACTCCTTCTGGTATTGGCAGCTCATACTTGTATTTCGCAATAACATTCATCGCCTCATTATGCGCTATACGATATATCCATGAGGAAAATTTCATCCTAACATCAAAGCTTTGTAGATTGATGAAAGCCTTAATAAAAGCTTCTTGAACCACGTCTACCGCCTTTGAATCATCCTTAAGCAAATTTTTTGCATAACGTAAAAGTTTGTTCTGATATCTATCAATGATGACAGCGTAAAGTTCCTGATCTCTTGATCTAACTACTTCAACGATTTCTTCATCTGAGAGTTTTTCAACGTCATTCATAATGTAATTGTAATAAGGATGAGGTTTCAATACGCCAAACCCCGATTATTATCGGGGCGGTAGTGAAAATATAATTTATTTAGCGATTCATCCCTCTGTTCATTCCCTTGTGCATGCCTTGCTTCCCCATACACTTTCCGGAACCATCGTGGATTCCCAGTCCAAGTTCCTGGCGGAGCGCCTGCGCATCATCAACTTTGCCATCTTCCATTAGCTCATGAATCTTTGAGAAATTGGCAAAATTTTCTTTTGTTACCTTTTGACCAATCTTTGATTGAGCTTGCGCTGGTAGAGCCTTGATCCATGCATCGAAATCCTTGTTCTCAAACGCCTTCTCCATTGCTTCATGGCGTTCTGTAGAATAATTTGGACCTTTTGCTTGCGGATCCACCTGGTATGCGAATGCTGTTCCTACAGAAAGCCCTGCGATTCCAAAAGCAAGTGCTACTGCGCCTAATCCTAGTGTTTTTGTATTCATGTAATTTCATTAAATATTTACTAATATCTTGCCTCACACTACTAGTACAGGTGAAGAATAGTTTTTCTTTCAAATTACTAATTAAAGAGCCAAGTTCACGCTCATTGCTGG